>Ga0208849_1000008_pt1 | contig 276309 bp, 205 predicted proteins | sample NGESurdeep072012_10_FD_184470 | JGI IMG/M metagenome (GOLD analysis project Ga0208849, IMG submission 184470) | Arctic peat soil microbial communities from Barrow, Alaska - NGEE Surface sample 53-3 deep-072012 (SPAdes) | ecosystem: Environmental > Terrestrial > Soil > Wetlands > Peat ... | reverse complement strand
CACTGCGAGGTGCGGGCGTAGAGGTCCCAGCAGTAGTAATCGATGCGCTCGCCTTTGAGGGCAAGGTCGGCGAGGAGCGCGCGGACTTCTGCCGGCGATTTCTTTTCGAGATGCAGAAAGCCGACGACGACGTCGGCGACCTGGACGCCGGTGTTGTCAATGTAGTTCTGCACGTCGACCTTGTAGCCGGCAGCGCGGAGCAGGCGAACGAAAGTGTCGCCGAGAATTGCATTTCGCAGATGCCCGATGTGCGCGGCCTTGTTGGGATTGATCGAGGTATGTTCAACGAGCACATGCCCCTGCTCGGATGGCGGATGGGTGTCGGCGGGAACGACCAATTGAGCAGCGGCGGCGCGGTCGAGATATGCGTTGATGTAGCCTGCGCCGGCGACCTCGAATTTGGAGAAGCCAGGGAGTTGACCGAGGGCGGCAACGATTTCCTGCGCGATGATCTTGGGCGCTTTGCGGAGTTTGCGGGCCAGTTCGAATGCGACCGGCGTGGCGATTTCGCCGAGGCGCAGATCGGGCGGCGTCTCGAGTGGAATCGAGGCGATCTCAAGATCGTATTTTTCTTTTAAAACGGCGCGAAGACGATCGGAGAGCCGCTTTTCGAGTTCGAGAACCACGCAGGAGCCTCAGGAAAATGCTTGATTTTCCTAGTGATTTTAGCACTTGCGGTGAGGTGGGTTCTGACGGAACGGTGCGGGGCAACGTGCGAAGTGCGAGGCCGCTGGGGAAGCGCGATCCATGAGGCGCGATGCCTTAAGATGGAGAGTGATCGCCGCCGCCGCCGCATTTTCTTCTGTGCGCGAACGGAATGCGCTGCCCATGACTGATTCAACATCAAAAACGGAAACGAATTCGGGCCGGTTTTACCTGACCACGCCGATTTACTACGTGAACGCGAGGCCGCACCTGGGCCATGCGTACTCGACGATTGTGTGCGACGCGATTGCGCGGCGAAAGCGGGCGCTGGGGATTGAGACCTGGTTTTTGACGGGGACGGACGAGCACGGGCAGAAGATTGAGCGCTCGGCCAAGGCTGCGGGATGCACAACGGACGAGTTCGCGACAAAGATTGCGGGCGAGTTTCGAGGACTGTGGGACCGGCTGGGGATTACGTACGACGATTTCATTCGGACGACGGAGACTCGTCACATTCGCGGCGTGCAGAAGCTATTTACTACGCTGCGCGACAAAGGCTACATCTACAAGGGCTCATACACGGGGCAGTATTGCGTGTTCGATGAGGCGTATGTGGACGGGCCGCCGGGGACGCCTTGCCCCGATTGCGGGCGGCCGACGGAGACGGTGAGCGAGGAGAATTATTTCTTCAAGCTGTCGGCGTTTGAGCGGAAGCTGCTGGAGTTTTACGAGGCGAATCCGGGGTTCATGGGGCCAGAGTCGACGCGGCGCGAGGTGATCAGCTTTGTGCGCGGCGGGTTGAAGGACCTTTCGGTGACGCGGACGAGTGTTTCGTGGGGCATTCCGGTTCCTGGCGACGAGAAGCATGTGGTCTACGTGTGGCTGGATGCGCTGGCGAATTACATTACCGCGCTTGGATACGGGACAGAGGATGCAGAAGACAAGGCGCGCGATCCGAAGGACAAGACCCGCTTCGAAAAGTTCTGGCCGGCGGACATTCATTTAATCGGAAAGGAAATCAGCCGGTTTCATTGCGTGTACTGGCCTGCGTTTTTGATGGCCGCAGGGATTGCGACTCCGAGATCGGTGCGGGCGAATGGGTGGCTGCTGTTCGACCAGGGAAAGATGTCGAAGTCGCGCGGAAACATTGTGCGGGCAGAGACGGTGCAGGACGTACTGGGCGCGGATGCGCTGCGGTACTTTTTGTTGCGCGAGATTCCGTTTGGGCAAGACGGGAATTTTTCGTTTGACGCGCTCGTTCAGCGGTACAACGGCGACCTGGCCAACGGCTATGGGAACCTGGTGAGCCGCGTGGTGAATATGGTTCACAAGTACTTTGGCGGGGTGGTGCCGAAGGCGGGCGCGGAGACGCAGGCCGAATCTGCGTTGCGCGCGAATGCGGAGGTGGCGATTGCGGCGTTCGGGCCGGCGTTCGATGAGCTGAATTTTTCTGACGCGTTGAAGTTGCTGTGGGCGGTGGTGGCGGAGACGGATGGTTACCTGACGGCGAATGCGCCGTGGAAGAAGCCGGAGGGCCGGTCAGATGCAGACCACGCGAAGTTGCAGGCGCGAGTGCTGGCGACGGCGGCGGAGGCGATTCGCGTGATTACGGCGCTGGCGTATCCGATTGTTCCGGACGCGGCGGCGAAGGTGTGGGCGCAGCTTGGGCTGGGGAATTTGGCTGAAGCGGCGAAGAATGGATTTTTGAAGGAACTGGCGTGGGGTGGATTGAAGGCTGGGACGAAGTTTGGCGAGCCTGCGCCGCTGTTTCCGCGCAAAGATAAGGAAGCGATTGAGCGTATGCAGAGCCTTGAAGACGAAAATAGCCGGACTGCGGTGGAAGCGGCGGCCGGCGGAAGTGTGGTTGAGGAAGTGAAGATGCCGGTTGTGGTGAAACAGCAGGAATCGGCTGCGACGCAAGTGAGACCGGCTGTGGCGAAGGCGCCGGTTGCGACCAAGTCAGCCTCGCCCATTGCGGCTGCGGTTGCGGCGCCTGTTGCGGCGAAAGATTCGACGCCTGCTGTGACTGCAGCAGCTCCGACGAGCGCGGCTGCGCCGGTGGTGGCGCAAGCAGCGACAGAGACTGCGGGGCAACGTGCGGCAGAAGGGCCGCAGCACATTACGATCGATGACTTTGCCAAGGTGGAGCTGCGCGTGGCGCAGATTCTGGTGGCTGAGCGCGTGCCGAAGGCGGATAAGCTGCTGCGGCTCGAGGTCGATCTGGGGACCGAGAAGCGGCAGATTCTGGCGGGGATTGCGGAGCATTACGAGCCGGAGAAGCTGATTGGGCGCAGGATCGTGATTGTCGCGAATCTGGCACCGAGAAAGATGCGTGGGCTGGAGTCGAACGGGATGTTGCTGGCCGCTTCACTCGAAGGCGGAGCGCCTGTGCTGGCGGGGTTCCTTGAGGATGTGCCTCTGGGCGCACGGCTGAAATAGGGAACCGCGATCTCCGTTGGTTCTGTTGAGAAGGTTCTGTCGCCCCTACGAGGCTACGCGAGTTTTGGTGTGCCTTCCCAGGACTGCGCTTCGCTTGTCCTGGGCTAACATCCTTCGCTCCCTACTGGAGCGAGACCCGCCGCGGCTTTCTGGAGGATGTGCCGCTGGGCGCGCGGTTGAAGTAAGGCAGCGTTCAGCCGTCAGCCCGGATACCGGCCATGAGGCACGCACCAAGTACACCATTCCTCGACTGATTCTCGGCAAATAGGTGTCGGGGTTAAAACTATCTCCCCGTTGGCGCTGGACAGCTTCTCCGGTCGCCAAATGAACTTCCGAGCAGCTAGTCGGCGTGCTCAGTTTTTCTGTTTGCCTCACTCCGCAATTCTTTGCTCTAGCCAGTCATCGACCTCGGATTCGAGCCAGCCGACTAACCGAGCACCGAGGGAAATTGGGGCTGGAAACATGCCACTTGCGATTCGAAGGTAAATTGTCGAGCTGGGTAGGCGGGTCCGCAATTTCGCTGCTGGGAGTCTGAGAATTAGGTTGTTCGTGTTCACAATCGGCTCCTTTCATCAATCAAGGAGACAACGGAGACTTCGGGCCAGCTCAGTGACAATCATGACCGATTTTGCGACTCCCCCTGATCGCTGCTTTTTCGATCGTGGTACTCAGTCGCACGCCTTTTCGCGTTCTGGCGATGCTGCTAAACTATTTCTGCTGCACAATAGGCGCGTAGCTCAGTTGGTTAGAGCGCTTCCTTGACACGGAAGAGGTCGTTGGTTCGAATCCAATCGTGCCTACCATTTGTATTTTCAATAACTTAAAGAGTGGTCGAAAGATAATCAGGGTGACTCATCTTCCAGCCTTCAGTTGCAACCGAAATGAGCCGCAACCTCATCGGATAGAGGATTCACCAACGCTTAACGCAGTTCGGATTTAGAGGATGCACCAACGCCTGACGCAGTTCGGATTGAGCGAAATATGGTTCAGTTCCGGCATCGGTGAATCCGAGGTAGGTGCGCAGGCCGGTCTCGAATGCCTCTCTCGACTCATAGTTTGTTTTGGTGCGGAAGGCGGGACTTGAACCCGCAAGCCTTTTGGGCGCCAGCTCCTAAGGCTGGTGTGTTTGCCATTTCACCACTTCCGCGCGGTGCGGCGCAGGTTGGACCTGGCCTTCTCAAGTTTAGAGTGAAAACGACGAGGGTGGCAATGCGGGAGCGGTGACGCGTGGTTCGAGACGGCTCATACTTTGACACTGAGTCGGTTGGAGAAGACTTCCCTCAGGGGCTAAAGCCCATTTCCTTAATTGCCGTTATTCGGCACGACTCAAGTCGTGCCCTGAAACGAGACCTCCTGGCGATGGAGTTCTTCCGCAAGCTGTGAAGTCGTGCCCACTCAAAGCACGTCCCCGTCGATGAGTTTGGAGGAGCTTCCCTCAGGGGCTGAAGCCCGTTTTCTTTATTGCCGTTTTTCGGCACGACTAAAGTCGTGCCCTGATACAAGACTTCCTGGCAATGAAGTGTTTCCGCAAGCTCTGAAGTCGTGCGCTTTCAAAGCGCACCGAGAGTGGCCCTTGGCCTCTATTTCTTGTTCCGCGAAAAATCGCCGCTTTTGCCGCCGGACTTGGATTCCAAGCGAATGTCGCGGATGACGATCGCCTTGTCGAGGGCCTTGGTCATGTCGTAGACGGTGAGCGCGGCGATGGAAGCTGCGGTGAGGGCTTCCATTTCAACGCCGGTGGGGCCGGTTGTCGACACGGTAGAAGTGATGCGGACGCCGCCGGGGACGATTGCGGCCTGGACATCAATGTGCGTGAGCGCGAGGGGATGGCACATGGGGATGAGATTGGCGGTGCGCTTGGCGGCCTGGATTCCGGCGAAGCGCGCGACTTCGAGCGGATTGCCTTTGGGGTTTGATGGCAGAGCGGCGAGGACGGCCAGTGAAAGCTCGACGAAAGCGGATGCGGTTGCCGTGCGATGAGTGGACTGCTTCCTGCTCACGTCGACCATGGCGGCGCGGCCGGACGCGGTGAAATGCGAGAGGCGTGTGCGCGCGGGATGCGAGAGGCGCGCGGTCTTGTGTTGCGAAAGGCGTTCCTTTTTGGTTCGGGCCATTTGGCTCTCCTGTTCAGAGTTTCCCACCCTGGCGGCAAAAACAAAAACGCCGCAACGATCCACCCCACAGACGAGGACCTGTCTGTGGGGACCCCGAAGGATGGGGCACCCACAATTTTGGCTCAATCGCCTTGCTCCTCAGGAAAGCAGAATGCGGACGGTCGAGCCTGCGCGGAGGCGGTCGGCATCTTCAGGCACGACCAGAAAGCAGTTGGCGCGGGCCATTGCGGCGAGATCGCCCGATCCCTGCCAGGGAACGAGAGCTACTTCAGGGGTGGGGCCGGCGAAGGTGCAAGTGGCAGGGAGAAAGCGCGTAAGACCGGTCTTCGTTTTTACGTCGGCGGTTAAACGGGCGATGGCGAAACGCGGGCCGAATTTGTTTTGTCTGGCGAGCGCGGCAACAACGGGCGCAGCGAAGAGGAGGAAGGTGACGGCGGAGGAGACGGGGTTGCCGGGAAGGCCGAAGATCGGAAGAGGCTCTGTGCGGGCGTGGACGCCCGCACTACTGCCGGTCTGGAGACCGGCGCTACGATTGGCGCTTGGGAATTCGCTGGAACGCAATTCGCCAACGCACTTCGTGCCGTTCTTGTTTTGGAGGAGATCCGTGGGGCGATGGGGAATCTCGCCGAAGACTAATGGCTTGCCGGGCTGGATGCGGACGCCGGTGAAGTGAAATCGTGCGCCGGCGCGGATGAGGGCTGGCTCAACGAGATCGAATTTGCCGGCGGAGACGCCGCCGGTGATGAGAAGAAGATCGGCGGATGAGGCTCGGTCAAAAGCGGCGTCAAGGGACTTTGCGGTGTCGCGGGCGATGGGCAGAATCCATGGGTCACCGCCGGCCGCAGAGACCATTGCGGCGAGCATGGCGCTGCTGGAGTTGCGAATCTGGCTGGGACCGGGAGTTGATTGGATGGAAACGAGCTCGTCGCCTGTGGAGAGGATGGCGACGCGAGGCTTCGCGAAGACATTGAGGGTAGAGATCCCGCAGGACGCGGCGAGGGCAATCTGCGCGGCGGCGATTGAGGTGCCGGCGCGTAGGAGTTCCTCTCCTTTGCGCGCCTGCGCGGCGCGCGCAACGATGTTCTCGCCTTTGTGGATAGTGCGCGGAGGCAAGAGGCGAATGGTGCGCGCGGATACGACGGCGGTTTCTTCGGCGAGAGCGCCGGACTCTTCGACGTGGGCGGCGGTGTCTTCAACATGCTCGAGCATGATGACGGCGTCTGCGCCTGCTGGGACGGGAGCGCCGGTCATGATCTCCCAAACCGCGCCGCGCGGAAGTGGGCCCGACGGAGTTTGCCCGGCTTGGGTTGAGCCGGCGACGGCGAGCGGGCGATGCGTAGAGGCTTCCGCGGCTCGGCAGGCGAAGCCGTCGCGTGTGGAACGAGGAAATGGCGGCTGGTCGGTGTCAGCGCGGAGCGGCTCGGCGAGGACGCGGCCGAGGGCTTGATTGAGCCGGACGCGTTCCACAGCAGGACGAATGCGGGCGAGCTTTGCGGCGTAGGCGGCGACCTTCGCGGAGGCTTCGTCAAAACTGGGCAAGAGGGGACTGGGAAGCGCGGGGCTGGACGATTTGGGGCGACGCCGCCGGGCAGGGCTCATGGAATGGATTGTAGAGGGTTCGACAGGGGGAGGCGGGCATTGCTGACCCTTTGAGTTTGAAGTTGGAGTGTCGTGGTTTCGGTGGTCTCAATAATTCGAGTGGGTGAATTTGGAGAGGCATTCCCTCAGGGGCTAGACGGGCCGCGGAAAAGGTCGGTGGGGGAGGAAAACCATCGCTCAGCGGCTAAAGCCGCACTCAATTTGCGGCATTTACGGAACGACTAAAGTCGTGTCCTGACTCTTCGTGCCTCTCCGAACCAGTTTTTCCGCAGCGTGTAAAGCCCGACCTACCAGCCGTGCCCTTTCAAGTAACATCCGCTTAGACCGCCTGCGGGAGTGAGAGCGCGCTGCGATGCATGGACAAAAAGCAGAGACAAGAAAACAGAGACAAAAGGCGTCCGCGTCTCGGACGCCTTTTGAGGCAGATCGTGAAGGCGGTTAGGTTCGTCGGACCCGAGCTGGCGAGGACGGGACCCCGCGAGACCTGGCTCGCGCGAACGGAACTCGCACGGCGTGGGTTAATGAGCCTTGGGTGCCTTGTAGGAGGCGCTGACTTTTTCTCCCGCCTGCTGCAAGATGCCGGCGACTTCGTTAGCATAGGGGCCGCTTGGCGCCAGCTCAAGATATTTTTGATAGGCTGCCGCGCAATCGGGAGGCAGAATGATGCGGTTGGTCTTGGGATCGACGTTGGCGTTGGCGACCAAGCCCTGGCCCTTGATGTAGTAGAGAATGGCCTGGTTGGGATCAATCTTGATGCCCTCATCGGCAGCGGCCGTTTCGGCAGCATTGTCGTTATTCTGGTAGAAAATGACCGCTTCATTCCTCAAGTAGAGAGGCGCGTTGGAAGGATCGGCCTTGGCGGCTGCGTCAAAGGCCGCGTTGGCGTCAGGAACCTTGTCCTCGCGCGCATAGATTTCGCCCAAACCGGCTTGAGCCGCACCGATCACGGGCAAGCGCGGCTTTTTTGAGGCCGACTCCATGTCGATGGATTTTTTGTAAGTCGCGATGGCGTCGTCGTTTTCTTTCAACCCCGCCTGCGCGAACGCAAGGTTGTTCCAGAGCAAGGGCTCGTCGGGCTTTAGCCCCGTGTCCTTGGTCATCAGGCTCTGGATGTCGGTGTACTTGGCGGTTTTGATCTCATCGGTTTTGGCCTTAAGGTCCGCTTTGGTGGCACTCGCGCCGAGCGTCTGCTGCGCGGTTGCGGAAGCATCGTCGATGTCTTTCTTGTCCTGGGAAACGACTTTCAGGTCGGCGTTGAGTACGTTGATCAGCGCGTTCGACTTGAGGGCCTCGGCATTCTGCTTCTTCAGGTCCGCAAGTTGTTTCTTTTCATCCGGCGGCATCGCGTCAATGTATTCCTGCCTGGACATATCGTCGTCCTGGGCAAGATCCACATCGGCAACAATCTTGATGCCGCGAATGGAGTCGACCATTTTGCCTTCAGGAGTATCGGCCGCGCGATAGACCAGCGTGTAAGTGCCGGGCTTCGCTTGGCCGGAGAATGCGCCAGTGGAATCGACGGGGAAGGTGAATAACAGCGTATGACCGCCATCGGTCGAAAGGCTCACTGTGCCGCCCCCCTGAGGTTCCCCGGTGGGATTGATGACGTGACCGTGAATCTTGCCCACCTTTTCGGCGGCCGGGGTCTGCGCTTGAACAGAGGGGAGAGCGAGTGCGAGCATGCCAGCGACGGCGGTCATGCCCAGCCAAAGTGAAAAGGTGCGTTTCATGTCTTCTCCTCGAGAGCGGCGGGAAAAGTGCTGCCCGCAGTCTCTAAAAAAATCTAGATTTCAGGCACCTGCCGGGAGATAAACGCGCGACTCCATCGGTCAGGGCACATTTCCAGCAGAAACAACGTTAAATCCAACCCTGCGCCCCGCACAAGGGGACCAGCGCGAATCGTCCCATCTGAGACTTGGGCGCCACCGCTGTCAAGGTTCGCGAATGAGGGCGTTGACCAACGTTCTGGCGGGTTTGGGGCGATGGTGGCGGCGCGTTGCGGGTCGAGGATCGAAATGCCGGTGCGGGAATTACAAGGGCAGCGCAGGGATTGCGATGGCGGTGCGAGGATTGCAACGGTACTGCCGGGCGCGAGGGCGGTAGTGGCGCGGAGCCGCTTGTGGCGCGGATTAAGCACTAGAATTCGAGTATGAGCACTGTGATTCGCAGGGCAAGCGCGGAGGATGCGGGGCAGATTCTCGAGTTTATTCGGGCGCTGGCAGCCTTTGAGCGGGAGCCGGAGGCGGTTGTGGCGACGGAAGATGGGCTGATTCGCGATGGATTTGGGCCGAATCCGTTTTTCCAGTGCCTGATTGCCGACTATGACGGGCAGCCGGCGGGGTTCGCGCTTTACTTCTTCAATTATTCAACCTGGGTGGGGCGGCCGGGAATTTACGTTGAGGACCTTTTTGTGTTGCCGGAGTTTCGCCGCAAGGGAATCGGCAGAGCGCTGCTGAAGCAGGTGGCTCTAATCGCGGTGGAACACGGCTGCCAGCGCCTGCAATGGGAGGTTCTGGACTGGAATACGCCGGCGATTGATTTCTATCGCGAATTGGGAGCCGAGTTTCTGAATGAGTGGCGAAATGTGCGGCTGGGCGGTGAAGCGCTGAAGCGGTTGGCTGAAATGAAAGGACAGCAAGCATGAACCTGCGCCGCGACCGCCAAGAAGACGAGCCTCACACATCATTCTCCGAGCCGAAGGCGGCTGCCCCACCGCAGGTGGTTCGCGTGATTGGCGGAGGGCTGGCCGGGCCTGAGGCGGCGCTTACGGCGGCGCGGTTGGGCTGCGATGTGGATCTGTATGAGATGCGCGCGATGGTCGACGGCAAGCCGCGGCTAACGCCGGCGCACCAGACGACGGATTTCGGCGAGCTGGTCTGCTCGAATTCGCTGAAGAGCGAGTCGGAGAATACTGCGCCGTGGCTGTTGAAACAGGAGATGCGGCGCGCGGGCTCTGTGCTGTTGCGCATTGCGGATGAGACGGCGGTTCCGGCGGGACATGCACTGGCAGTGGATCGCGTGGAGTTTTCGCGGCGGATTGGCGAGGCGATCGCGGCCGAGCCGAGAATTCGCGTGATCAGGGAAGAGGTGACGAGCCTGGAATGCGATGCGGAGACGGCGCTGACGATCGTCGCGACGGGACCGCTGACTTCGGATGCGCTGAGCCGGGAGATTGAGCGGCTGACCGGCGCGGGGCATCTGGCGTTTTACGATTCGATTTCGCCGATTGTGGATGCGGAGTCGATAGACATGAGCCGGGTTTATTTTGCCGCGCGGTGGGACAAAGGAACGGCGGACTACATCAACTGCCCGATGGACCGCGCCGAGTACGACCGTTTTTTGGATGCGCTGATCGCGGCGGAGGCGGCCGAAGAGAAGGAGTGGGAGAAGCTCGATTATTTTGAGAGCTGCCTGCCACTGGAAGTGCTGGCGCGGCGTGGGCGGGATACGCTACGCTTCGGTCCGATGAAGCCGGTGGGACTGCGCGATCCGCGGACGGGGAAGACACCGTGGGCGGTGGTGCAACTGCGCAAAGAGAATCTGCGCGCCGACAGCTACAACCTGGTCGGGTTCCAGAACCATTTGAAATTTGGCGAACAGGCGAAAGTGCTGCGGCTGATTCCGGGGCTGGAGAATGCGCGATTCCTGCGCTACGGGCAGATTCACCGCAACACTTACATTTGCGCGCCGGCGCTGATCGACGAATGCTTGCGGTTGAAAAGCTCGCCGGGTTTGATGTTTGCTGGGCAGATTTGCGGAGTAGAGGGATATACGGAGTCGATTGCGTCAGGCATGCTGGCGGGAATTTACGCGGCGTCGCTGGCGCGAGGCGACCCACCTACGCCGGTGCCGCGCGCGACGGCGCTGGGATCACTGATTCACTACATTACGCATGCGGACGCGAAGAATTTTCAGCCGGCCAACATCACATTTGACCTGCTGGAGCCGCTGGATCTCGACTCGTTGGACGAGAAGACGCGGCGGCTGGTTCGTGACAAAAAGGAACGGCACCGGATGGTGTGCGAGCGGGCGCTGGCGGCGTTTGAGGGTTGGCGGGCAGCGATGGGGAGGGCGATGGGATACCCAGGGGGCGGAACTTCGCGCCTAAGAACTGCGTAATCCTGTAGTACGCTGTTGCTTCCCCGGAAAGGATGCCCATGCAGCCCATCTCCGCTGTCGACGCTGTTTCGCCTGCCATTGAACGCACCAAACGATTCCTGTTCAGGCCATTCAAATGGAGCACCTTTCTGAAGCTGGGACTGGTGGCGATCATTACGGAGGGGGTGGGGAGGAATTTCCGCTCTTCGACTTCGCACGCGGGGCAGGCGGCGGGACATGGACCTGCCGCGACTTCGCCGTTCCATACGCCTGGCGCGGGCTGGCCGTTCCACTTGACGCCGCAAAGTGTTGTTGTGATCGCGGCGGCGGTGTTGCTGACTTTTGTGATCGCGATTTTCATTTTCTACCTGGTTACGCGGCTGCGCTTTGCCTACTTCAATTGCCTGATCCACAACACAAAAGAGATCGGGCCGGGTTGGCGGCTCTACAGCGAGCAGGCATCACGATTTTTCTGGCTGAACATCGTTGTGGGAATCTGTTTTATGCTGCTGCTGGTTGTGGTGGCGCTTCCGTTCGCGGCCGGATTCTGGCGAGTGTTTCATGAGAGCCAGCAGGGAGGCCACTTCGACGTGTGGCTATTCGTTCCGCTGGTTTTGCCGTTGATTCCCGTCCTCATTCTGTTGGCTCTGGCGGGATTACTGACCGACTTGATCTTGCGCGACTTGTTGATGCCGCATTTCGCGCTGGATAACGCGACGGCGGGCGAAGCATGGAGACAAGTGCGTGCGCGGATCAAGGCGGAGCAGCGGCAGTTTCTTGTTTACGCGATCCTGCGGATAATTTTGCCGGCGGTTGCCTCGATCGGATTGTTTATCGTGATGCTCCTTCCGGGACTGATGCTGGCAGGTTCACTTGCCGCGGTTGAGTGGGGAATGCATTCGATGATCGCGAACGCGACGGGCGCATCGTGGCTGGTGGGCATTGCTCTCGAGGTTTTTTCGGCGTGATTGCATTTGGATTTGCGCTGCTGGCGGGCATCTGCCTGGGTGGGCCTTTGAGCACGGGGATTCGGCAGTACGCACTGATCTTCTATGGCAGCCGGTACAAGGCGCTGGGAGACATTCTGTACCCGTTGCAGGCGTCTGTTGGGGGCTCGACCGGGGCTGTGTGAGCAACTCTCGGCAGATGGGCCGGGCAAGAATTTAATTGGGAACCTTTCTGCATCCTTCAGTGTCGAAGATAAGGGGCGGTAGGAAGTGGTCAGTTTGAGAAGTATTTCCCTCGGGGGCTAAAGCCCCAGATCACTTCCCGCTGATTATGTACGGGCTGAAGCCCGTACGCTTCAAGCGTGTACGCTGAAGGATGGAGAAGCCGGTTGATGAGATGGATGGCAATTGTGGCGGACTGCGTGGTGCTCGGTTGTGGCGCGGGGCTGGGTTGTAGCGCCGTTTTTGCCGTGGCGCAGGGTCAGCAACCGACGGCGGCGGAGAAGCAGTCGGCGGCGACGATCGTTTTGCCGCCTTCGCCAAAGGCGCTGCTGCCCGATGCATTTGACGGATGGGTGACGACGGAGCCATCGAAAGTGGTGACCGACGCGGCGCAGGTGGATGCGGCGAGTGCGGCGGCGCTGAAGGAGTATGGCTTTAATGCCGCAGTGCTGGCCAACTACAAGCGTGGGGGCGACACGCTGGCCATGCGCGCGCTGCGCTTTGATGACGCGAGCGGAGCCTACGGCGCGTACACCTTTTATCGCCAGAATGGCTGGCCCAAGGAAGACATTGGCACGGGAGCGGCCTCAGACCACAACCGCATTTTGTTCTGGCAAGGAACGACGGTGGTGGATGCGACGTTTTCGCGCATCGGACCGATGACGGCTGGGGAGCTGCGCGAGATCGCGCATCAGTTGCCGGTGCCAACGGGAAACCGGGCGATGATCCCACCGATCCTGGCAAACCTGCCGCAGGCGAAGATTGACGGGCAGACGACGCACTATGCGGAGGGACCGGCGGGCTACGCAGGATCCGGAGGCGCGCTGCCGCCGAGTTTGGTGGACTTTGACAAGGGCGCAGAAGCTGTGACGGCCAACTATTCCCTGACCTCGGGGGAAGCGACGCTGACGATTATCGATTACCCGACGCCGCAGATCGCCGAGGCGCAGGAGACGGCGATTCGCTCTTATCTGAAGGCGGGCAGCCGGGCGCAACCGCCGAGGCCCAAGCCGCTGACCGATTCTGACCAGGCATCGCTGGAGGTGCGCCACAGCGGGCCGCTGGTGGTGGTAGTGAGCGGCGACGCGGTGCCTGACGACAGCCACCGGCTGCTGGAGACGGTTCACTTCGATGCGAGCCTGACGGCGGTTCCGCAACCGGTGGAATCGGACGTGCAAGTGACAAGCAAGCTGCTTATGGGGATCGCGGTGCTGTCGATTATCGGGGCTGCGGCGGCAGTTGTGCTGGGAGGGTTCCTGGGCGGCGGAAGAGCGCTGTACCGCATGGCGCGGGGTAGACCGATCTCGTCTGTCTATGACGAGGAGTTCATTCATCTGGATTTGGCAGAGAAATGGGACGAAAGAGTCAAGGTGATCGAGGTCATTGACGGACCGCATCCGAAAGGTTAATGGCGGCGCCGACCTGTGGAAAAATGGATGGAAACCCGAAGAAACACTGCGAAATCACGGGAAATGCCGAAGGATTTGAGGCGAAGGCCAGGCGAACAAATCAACAGGCTCAATGAATGGGATGCATTGTTAAAGTATTGAAACATCAATACTTATTTTCACAAACATTTTCCCTTGACACCGCTTCCCCCCGCTCCTAGTATGCAGCCAGAAAGTTCTGATGGCTTTGGCTCCGTTGGAACTATTCTCCCTGAGGAGAGAGCTGCCCTGTTGCCGGGCGGCTCTTTCCGTTTTTGGGACGTTTTGAGGCGGTTGGGTGGTTTTCCAAGCCTATCAGGTGGCTGGGTCGGTCGGGATTGCTTCATTCCAGGTCCGGCCGCATTGCTCACATCGCCAGGAATTCACGGGATCGACGCCTTCGAGAATGGGATCCGGTGCGCCGCATTTGTGGCATGTGGGCGGCTGGTAGTCGGGAATTTCCGTCTGATCATCTTCGACGATCCGCCGCGGAATGGGCTGCGCGGCAATGGCGCGCGCCTGATCGAGCTGATCGGCGGCGACAAGGACGCGGGGACTGGCGAGACCAAAGCTCGCGTATAGAGAGCCTGTTCCCGGCGCTTCAATCCAGCTCTCGATGCCTGCCTGTTTCAATGCTTCAGAGAGCTCGCGTGCCTGGAGCGAAGTGTCGCAGTCGCAGAGCGGCGTCTTCCAGGTGTAGTCAACCGGGCTGTCAGATTTGGCAAGTTCGGCGCCGGGGTCGGGCGCGTCGGGAACGAGCTCGGGCTGGCGCGCGAAGAAACTGATGGCACTGCTGGTTGGTTCGTGAATGGGCGCGCTGGTTTCGTATTTAGCAGGCGGGGCATTCGAGGCCACGGGGGTATTGGTTGCGCGGAACGGGTCTTGGAGCTCTCGGAGGCCGCGACTTTGCATTTCGGTGCGCAGAGCTTGCTGAGCGGTTTCGGTTAGATCGGCGAAGTCGACGGCCAGATCGCGGAGTTCGTCTTCGCCTAACTCGCGATAATGCGCGGCGAGTCTTTGCATCTCAAAGATCGGGTCGGCTTGCATGGGCAGAATTGTAGCGCTTATCGAGCGCGGCGGCCGCGTCGCCCGCGACTTTACCTCGATCCGGCCGAACGATACAATCGAGAGGCAGTGCAATATTAAAAGCAGGCCGACGTAGCTCAGTTGGTAGAGCAGCTGATTCGTAATCAGCAGGTCGTCAGTTCAAGTCTGACCGTCGGCTCCAGAGTCAAGTAGAGAAACGGAACCGAAGATGGTATGGCCTCTCGAGCGCGAGAGGTCATTTTTATTTTGCAGGCTTATTTTTGAGACGCGACGATTGAAGCGAAGTGGGAAGTTGCCAAAAAGTTAAGGCCTCTTCACACGAATGAACTGTGCGAAGAGGCCTCGGTAATTGGACTAACTGAACAGGTCGCGCCAATGAGTTGGGCGACCTGGGTTAGACGACCGGCGTTATTGGACGACGACCGTCAACGTTGCGCTCGATTTGACCGATCCCGACGCGCCGGCAAGCCCTGGCGCCGGTGTAGCGGTGATGGTGGCTGTGGACGTAGTCGACTTGGTTGTCGTGCCGCTGGTTGTGCCGCCGCAGCCGGAGATAAAGCCTAATCCGGCGAAGAGGACCACCAGCAACAGAAGCATGTAGAGCCGGTTACGCTTTTTGAAGCCGAGGAAGCAGAGCGCTACCGCCAAGGTCGCCGGGAAGATCGGCCTGAAGTCCTGATGGACAACGGCGGCCGATGCGGGCGGCGTGATGGTGAGCGTCGTAGTTACGGTCGTTCCCAAGGGCAAACCGGTTGTTGAGCTCTGGGCAAAGACCGTTACCGGGTTCGGGTTGAAGGAGCAGTTATAGCCGGACGGCAGGCCGCTGCAGGAGAAGGTAATGGAACCGACCGCGAAGTTATTCACGGAGGTAAGAGTGATCTGCGTCAACCCGACGGTTCCGGGCTGAATGGTGAGCGTGGATAGCGAAAGGCTCATGTTCAGGCCGGGGTTCTGGCCGGCAGGATTCACTGCGAACGTCTGCACGAGCGGGATGGCCGCGGAAAAGGTAAGGTTGTCGCCGGGCTGCGTAGCCGTTATGGTGCAGGCGCTGGCCGCAGTTGGTTTTGCGAACGTGACTGTGGAACCAGTGACCGTGCATACGGACGTTGTGCTGGAAGTGTAGGTGACCGGGAATCCGGAACTGGCAGTCGCGTTAAGCGCCAAGGTTGCGCCGCCAACCTGCGTACCTGGATTTGACCAGGTAATGGTCTGCAACGGCAGCCCGCCGAGAACGCTTATGGTGATTTTTGCCTGCGTGGCGGCCGCGTAGTTGGAGTTGCCCTGTTGATTCCCGTCGATGATCAAATTGGCCGGGTAGTTCAGGGACTGGTTTGGCACCAACGCAATCGTCGCCGTTGTGATCCCGTTGTTTACGGAACTGTTGAGGATGGTGAAGATCACGGTATTACTCGGATCCGGGCTGAGCGCGACGAGGTTATTCGTAGCACCGCCTGTGGCCTGGATGGTGACCGTCGCGCACAGGGTGATGGGCGAGCACGACGCAATGTAGTGAAGTGGCATGGTGACCGGAGTGAAGGTGATGGTCTGGCTTGCTGTGTTGACGACCAAGACCCCCTGAACCTGCGGAGCTGCGAGGTAGTTGGCATCGGCTGCCTGGTTGGCATCGAGCACGATGGTGCCTGCCGTGGTCACCGTCAGAATCGCTGTTGAAGTGTTGCCGGTGACAGTAGTGGTAGTAATGGTCCCTGCGCCGGTACTGGACGCATCAACCGTGAATACCACCGGAGTTGAGGCGCCACCGCCCAATGCGCTCAGGTTAACTGTCAATCCGGGCGAATAGACAACCGGCGAAGTTGGCGGGGTGAAGGCGATGGCCTCCGCTGACTTGTTGACGGCGAGCGTCAACTGGACCTGCGCGGCAGCGTCGTAATACGTGCCGCCGGCAAGGCCGCCCAATTCGTTGGCGTCGATGACGATGTTTCCAGCCTGCGTAACGGTCAACGTTGCCGACGAACTGGTACCGGTGACGGTGGTGGCGGAGATTGTTCCCGCGCCTGTGCTTGATGGATCAACCGTGAAGGCGACAGGATTGTTGGAGCCGCCGTTGGTTACCGTCAGCAAGATCGTCTCGCCGGGCGAATAGATCGAAGTGGTTGTGGTGGGCGCCGTAAAGGTGAGCGTCTGCGGCGTTGTCAAAGCGAAGCCGGTGACCGTTGCGGTTCCTTCGCCACCGTTGGTGGTGTCGGAGAGGCTCAACGTCCCGGTTTGAGAATTGGGCTTGGTCGCCGTGAAGGTGATGGTCGCCGGATAAGAAGAGGCGGAGACCGGAGTGGAGAAAGTAGAGGCCGAGATGGTAGAGCACGGGGTTCCGGGCGTGGCGCCAAACTCCGCGTTCGAGGATGCAAAGGCCAGAGTTGCGGCCGTTGTGCAGGGTAGGGCGTTGTCCACGACGGTGGCCGGGGCGTTGACCGGAGCGCCATCGTACTGGGCGTTCGGCGTCACCAGGTCGCCGAGGAGCGCGTAACCGAGGTTATCGCCGCCGGAGTGATAGACCACGACCCACTCGTTGCCGTTGGCGTCGAGCTCCATACCCTTTGCGCCGAGGGCCGAAACAACGTATTGGTGCGCTGTGTCTGGGCCGCCGGTTTTGGTGTTGGGGATGGCAAACGTTCCGTCGTTCTGGTCCGCATAGTAGATGGTGCCCGTGGAGGTTACGGCGACGCCGTCCATCTGATTGTCGTAGTTGCCAGGAGATGCGTCGGTCAGGGTTTGCAGGAGCGTGGGCGTGGTCGCAAAGCCTGTTCCCGACGTAAACGGCAGCTCGTAAAGGTTGGAACTTGTGACCTTGTCGTCGTTTTGGAAGCTTGCATCGTTGTATATTCCGTCGGTGAAGAACAAATTGCCCCAGGGATCGAGAGCAATCTGGCTGACCGCCCCGGTGGTATCCGAGTAGACCAGCGTGGCGGTGCCGCCAGTTTGGCAGGCCACCGCGCACTCATAAATTGCGTTGACGCCCGGCGCAGCTGGAACAGTGACTATGTAGAGGTTGCCGGAGGCATCGAAGGCTACCGCCTTTGTTCCACCGCTGGGAAGATTTGCAACGGTGCAGATAACTGTGTCGGTGCCGGTGCAGTTTGGCGCCGATGACAGGTCGCTCAACGCCACATACGCGCCACTCACAAACGGAATCTTGTAGACCGCCGAGTTGTAAAGGTGGCCCATATAGAGGTTGTTATGGCTGTCGATTGTGAATGCGTTACCGCCGCTCATCGATATCGACTGGATCAAGGCGCCGGTGCTTTGGCTGACGATGTCGGTTTTGTTGCTGTAAGTGGTTCCGACGTAGATCAAGCCATTCTGTGTCACGGCGAAGCTTCCACCTGCGGGATTCTGCCCGTCGGTGAAGGAGCCGCTCTGATAGCTCCAGTAGATCTGGTTCATCAACAGCGCGGGCACGTCGGCCGCAACCACGGTGTTGGTGATGGTGATCGGCGCCTGAACCTGAGTAGCCGCGGCATATTGATTGCCGTTCGCGGCCCCACCGGCCTGATTTGCGTCAACCTTTACGGCGCCCGCTGAAACTGCCGTAAGCATGTTGCCGGTGATGGTGGCGCATGTTGGACAAGTCGAAGAGGGGTCGATCGAGAAGACGACCGGGTTGCCGGATGCGCCGCCCGTCGCCGACAGCGTGATCACCTGGCCTGCCTGCAGCGTTGTGGGCGGGTTGAAGGCGGTGATGGCCTGCGGCAGAATTGACGACACAGTGGCTGTGCCGCTCAGGCTCACGTTGATGGTGGCAGCCGGAGTCGCGATATTGATCATTGCCGTGTCAGCTTGAGGTCCGTTTGGAGTGGCAGGCGGCGGAGCGAAGGTGCCGGTGAACTGGCAAGCCATTCCTGGAGGCCCAGACGAACCGCTGGAGCAGCCGTTGTTTGCAGCCGGAACGAGAGTGAACATGGTGTTGGCCGGCTCAGTGACGTCAGGAGTGGCCAGAGATGCCGGCATGTTGCCGTTGCTCTCGAGGTAGACGGACGCCGAATTAGTGATGCCGTCTGAAACGGTACCGAGGTTGATAGCAGCTGCGGTGCGCTGGATGGCGTAAACCGACGCGCCGGTTGCATCGGTTGTGTAGAGGTTGCCCGCGGCGTCAAGAGCGATTCCGAGCGCGGTGTCTGGATTCTTCTCGATCGTGACTGCGCTGGAGGGAGTGAGCACTCCGGCGACGCTTGGGACCCAGACGATGTTGCCGGTTGCGTGGTCTGAGACGATCAAGCTGCCGGATGCGTCGATCGCAATACCCCAGGGAGCTGTGATTCCGGTCAGGGTCAATGTAGATTGAGCGCCGGCCGCGTCAATGAGGATGTTGCTGCTTCCGGTGGCGGTGACGTAAAGGTTGTTCGAAGCATCGACGGCGATTCCCCATGGATCAGTGATGGAACTGATGGGCTCCTCGGCTTGCCCAGTGACAAGGCTGTAACTGACGACGCGGCTGTTGCCGAGGTCGGCGATGTATAACCTGCCGTCGGGCCCGACAGCCAGCGCGCTGGGCTTATTGAGCGCCGTGCCGTTGAAGGGAAGCGTGGACGAAATGAGTGTGGTTTGCGAGCCGGACGCCAAAGCGCCGCTGACATAGGGAATCTCGACGACGTTGTTGTTGGAGAAATCGGCGATGTAGAGATTGCCGCTGGCATCAAATGCGGTAGCCGAAGGCTCGCTGAATCCGGTTCCGATCGAGGTGGGCGCGGTTCCAGCGGCAGATCCCGCAGGAATCCAGAAGACTTTTCCGGCGCTTTGATCGGCGATCGCCAAGTCATCCACGGCATCCACAGAGACTGAATAGGGTTTGGTGAATCCGGTTCCGTACGCTGTCGAGACGCCGGGATCGGCGTTGGCTGCAGCGCCCTGACCGGTGCCGGAGAGCGATGCGGTTCCGCTGGCGTTGTCGGCGGAGTCAGTGAAGATTAATGCTGCGTTGCGCTGGCCAACTTTTGCCGGCGTAAAGCTGATGGTGGTTGCGAGTTCGACGCCGGGTTCAGCCATAGGCGTGCTGAAGGTTCCATTGGTTCCGCTGAATCCAGCACCGCAGCCGCCGGGGGTGGTCGCGGCGAATTCTGTTGTGGTAACGCCCAGCACAGTTGGGTTGGCGGTAACAGTTGCCGGACAAGCTGCCGCGGCGCCGTCGAAGATTGTTGCGCTCGCGGTCGTAGTGGACGCTACGCCCACGACGGCCGAGGCGAGCGAGAAGCTGCCGGCCGGAATCATGTCGATCACGTCCTGGCTCAGCGTGCCGTTGTAGGGAATCTGGAAAAGATTGCCACTGGAATCCATGGCGATTGCCTTGCCGCCGACGCCAGCCACCAAATACATGCCGGAGAGATTCGGGCCGCTTGAGCTATTCGGAATGGCAAAGATGCCGTCGGCGTTGGTGCTGAGATAGATAGTTCCGTTGCCCGCGATGATCAAGCCGCTAAGACTGTTTGAGTACGAGGCAGCATTTGTATAGCTCTGCAACACGATTGGCGTTGTTGCATAGACGCCCGAGACCAACTTTATTTCGTTCAGGTTGCTGACGTCAGTTTTGCTGGCGGCGCCGTCGGTGAAGAAGATATTGCCCCACGGATCGACTGCAACCGAGCCCAGGTTAGTGGTGCCATCGGAATAGAGTTGTTGCGGCGGATAGGTTGCATTTCCGTCGGTTTCAGCCTCGCACTGGGCGTTGCAAACCAGAATCAGGTTATTGTTTTTCTGGTTTCCGGCTCCGCTATATGCGTTGGTGTCGGTTGCGATGATCAGATTGCCGTGACCGTCGAATACGATGCCGTCAATGCCGTTGAACGCCTGGAGATTGGACGCGAAGACGCAGGCCGCCGTGTCGGTATTGCTGATTGCGCCGCCGGAGGTGCTGCATTTGGCGGTGGGAGCGACCGTATAGCCCACGTACGCGCCCGCAACGAAGGGGAGTTTGTAGATGGTGCCGCTATAGCCGAACGCGATATAGGCGTTGCCATACACGTCGATGGCCGCGGCGGTCGAATTGCCGCCTCCGCCCGAGGCCAGGACGGTCTGCGTGCCGGATGGCGTGATTTCGAAGGAATCGACCGCACCGCTGTACCCGTCGCCGATGATCACATGGCCGTTAGGGCCGACGACAAATGTACCGCTCAAGGGTGAATTACCGCCGTCCCACCCGGCAGAGGTGTTGGAGCTTGGAAAATGCATGATGCCGATCTGGACGGCAGGGCCAGTTACCACGATGGGCGGCGAGGGAGGCCGTGCCATCGCTGAAGATGCGCTGAGGCAAAGGGTCAAGGCTGTGAATAGGGCTGCGAACAGGGCTGTGAACCGGGCAACGCCTGTTCCTGCCGCGAGGGACCGAACTGGACTCGTCAATTTGCTCAAAGTAATTTGCATTCCTTCTCCTCCGATTTGTTCCCATCCCCGAAGCGGGGAATCGGTGACGGTCGGGCTTGTCCCGTAACGTCCTTGGTGGCCAACATTAAATTTTCGAATCGAACCCCATCCCGGCTTGCTGTTTCTGTAACCGCCCCAATCAGCCTCACGCACGATTCGGCGACGAAGGCCGGAATCTCGTTTTCGAATCGCCCCTTAGAAAAGCTGGGCGAGTACACGCAGGAAAACGAATCCTCAAAAAACAGCCGGATGACACCGGCCCCCATCTTCACACAGAACAGCAACGCGAGGTTAACTGGAACTGCGTGCGGATAATTCTACAAATTTGGTAACGGTACACCGTACTCGACAAAATTTGCGGTTGTCAAGTGAAAAACGATTAAGCTCGGGGAATGAGGCAGACGAAAAATTTGGTGTGCGGGGGCCTGACGGCGGTTCGCATGAAGGCGGGGAATCTATCTGTCACTATTGATGATGCGCCCCCGGGAGCGCTGATTGACAGTATGGCTGACCCGGCGGAAGGACAGCGTGATCGGCCCGGAATGGAGAATCATGATACCGTTATCTGTGCCGCGCCGGTCCGGGGCCAACAAGACGGCGAAGAAGAGAGAGAATTCCCGGATCTTGCCCCGGTTTCGCCTGCTGGATTGGGCGCAACGGAGCAGTGAAACGGAGACTCAGGGGGGCTGAATATTCGCCCGGCCCGATAAGATTAGGACCGCAAGCCGATAGAGGAAATAGAGGAAGAGGAAATAGGGCGGAGAGGGTGGGGCATGACGAAATTGGGGCGTCAGTGGGCGATCTGGGCCGGTATCTTAATGAGTTTGTGTGTGGTGGGGTGCGGTGGGAGCTCTATCTCGGGTGGGGGCGGGGGCGGAACTACCAAGACCACACCGACTGTGACGGCATGGCCCACGGCGAGCGCAATCACCTACGGGCAGACGCTGGCTTCGTCGACGCTTGCCGGGGGTACTGCGTCGGTATCCGGCTCCTTTTCCTGGACTTCATCTACAACGGTTCCCGGTGCAGGCACGCCCAGCGAGGGCGTGACCTTTACGCCCTCGAACACGGCCGACAACAACACAGTCTCGGGTACTGTCGGACTCGTGGTGAACAAGGCGACGCCGACGGTGACGGCGTGGCCGACGGCGAGCGCGATCACATTTGGCCAGACGCTGGCTGCATCGACACTGAGCGGCGGCACTGCGTCGGCAAGCGGCACGTTTAGCTGGACGACGCCGATGATCGTGTCCAGTGGCGGGACACCGAGCGAAAGCGTGACGTTCACGCCTACAGACACGACTGACTACAGTACAGTGACTGGCTCGGTGAGCGTAACGGTGAATGCGGCCACTCCCTCCGTGACGGTGACACCGGGATCATCGAGCATCGCGGTCACAAATCCGCTTTCCGTGGTGGTCACGGTGAGCGGCGGAGCGGGAACGGCCGTACCGACGGGCTCGGTCGTGCTGAGCGGCGGTAGCTACACGTCTTCAGCAACAACACTGACGAACGGAAGCGCACAGATCAACATTCCGGCTAATTCGCTCGCGACGGGGACGGTTACTTTGACTGGAAGTTACACGCCGGATGCGGCAAGCAGTGCGATCTATATGTCTGCCGCCGGAACGGGTCAGGTGACGGTGAATGCCGGCGTGGCATATACGCTGACGGTGGATTCCACGGCGCCACCGAGCGGCATATTGATCGGGCCCGTCTCTCCCGCCGACAACAACGGGGCAAGCGCGGGAACGACACCTTTTACGCGCTCTTACAATTCCGGCACGCAGGTGACGCTTAGCGCGCCGCTCAGCGATAACACTTATTCTTTCGTGTCCTGGAGCGGATGCACGTCGACGAGCGGGGCCGGCGGGATCAATTGCAACGTGACGATGAGCGCCACCGCGACGGTGACGGCAAACTACAACCAGGCCGGAATTACATCGATTACCGTGACGCCGAGTACGGCGACGATCGGCACACAGCAGCAATTTACGGCGACGGTGCACGGCAACGGGAGCTACAGCACTGGGGTGACCTGGTCGCTGAGCTGTTCTTCATGCGGGATTTTGAGCCTCGGCACGATCAACGCGAATGGCCTCTACAACACGCCGTATCCCGCACCGGCATCGGTGACGGCTAGGGCCACCAGCACCATGAGCGGATTCACAAACGTAAGCGGCAGCGCGACGGTGACGTTGAGCGCGCCGGCGACGGCAACGGGACCGGCGCTGAGCGTGGACGTGAATACTTCGAGCACGCCGAGCGAGAATCCGCACACGATCAGTCCGTACGTTTATGGAATGAACGGCTACGTTCTGGATTCAGCATCGGAGAAGATTGCCAACCCGGGCATTGTGCGCTGGGGCGGCGATGCTACGTCGCGCTACAACTACGTGAACAACTGGGCCAATTCTGCTGCAGACTGGTACTTCGAGAACTTCTCGGGCGAGGGATCGATGTTCCCGAACGCAAGCTCAAGCTCCAATTTCACGCAGTTCTTCCAGGGCGTGAACAATGTGGGCGCAGCAGCCCTCGGCACGGTCCCGGTTCTGGGATGGGTCTCAAATGGGACCAACGCATGCAGCTTCACAAAGACGGATTACCCCAACCAGGTGGGGCAAAATGGAAACGCCGCTTTTGACCCCTACAACCCACAGTGCGGGTACGGCGTTTACGCCGATGGCTATGGAGGCTGCACGAGCTCGCAAGGCTGCTCGATTTACGGAAGCAACTCGATTGCCCAGATCACCAGCACCCCGGAGCCTGCGCCGAGCATTACCGACCCGGCGACTCCGCTCCCGGGCTCGTCCAGTTCGGCGCTGACAACATGGGCGGATGGCACTTGGTCGGGTGCATGGGTGAATTCCATCGCAAGCAATCCGAATTACGGCAACGGCGCCAGCGGCAAGGGCGTGGCCATGTGGGATCTGGACAACGAGCCGACATGGTGGGACGCAGTGCATCGCGACGTGCATCCGGTTGCCTTCACCTACGACGAGGTGACCAACAACGGCATCGGCACGGCGTTGGCGATCAAGACGGCCGATCCGACGGCGCTGGTGAGCGGGCCGGTGATCGACTACTGGGAAGCGTACTTTTACTCGAAGAAAGACATTGAGAACGGATGGGACAGCGGCGGTCCGTGCTACCAACCGTGGAGTGCTCCCATCGACCGCGAGGCGCACGGCGGCATACCTATGATCGAGTACTACCTGAAACAGTTCAGCAGCTATTCGCAGCAGTATGGCGTGCGGCTGCTCGACTACGTTGACATTCACGGGTATTTTGCGCCGGACTACCCTACCGGCAGCGGAAACTCGGTGGCCTTTACCGCCGCCGGGGACACCCCGGAGCAAGAGGCGCGCATGAACGCGACGCGTGTCTTCTGGGACCCGACCTACACCGATCCAAACGAACCGCAGCCGAACTACATCACCGACGCGAACTATACGTCAAACTGCAACCCGCCGGCGCAGGCTCCGCAACTGATCCCAATGCTGCAGACATGGGTCGCGAACGATTACCCTGGCACCAAGACAGCGATCGACGAGTACAACTTCGGCGGCCTGGAGTCGATTAACGGCGCGCTGGCGCAGGCGGACATCCTGGGCATCTTCGGACGGCAGGGCCTGGGTATGGGCGCGTTCTGGCCGACGACGAACTACAACCAGCAAGGCCCCGGCAACTACGCATTTGCGATGTACCGCAACTACGACGGGAACGATTCGACGTTTGGCGACACGTACCTGTATGCGACGAGCGCGGGCTCGAGTGGGGATGGCGAGAGCCAGCTGTCGGTTTACGGCGGGGAGAGAACTACCGACAGCGCGATTACCGTGATGGTGATCAACAAGACCTACGGCCCACTGACTTCGACCATGAGCTTGGAAAACTTCTCAGCGGCAGGCGGAACGACGGCGCAGGTCTACCAGTACAGCAACACCAATCTCAACGCGATCGTGCAGCAGGCGGGTGTGAGCGTGACGCCGCCATTGGCGAGCGGGACGACGAGCACGATCAGCAGCTACACATTCCCGGCGCAATCCATCACGCTTTTCGTGGTGCCGGATTAAGGATACAGCGGAGTTTGTGGCGGGCGAATCGTACCCACGAGTGCGCGATTGCCGACGCGCATACGGCCTCTCTGTGCCATAACAACAGCGGGCATTAATCGACGAGCGAGAGGGGCATTTTATGATATCGAAATCACGGCTAACGAATTCCGGAGCGATGCGTCAGAAAACCGCCGTGCCGCGTAATCGGTGAGCGAGCGCGCTCACAATGAGTCCTGATGACGAGCACGATTCTCCGCGCGAGAAGGCTTATCGATCTTTCGGTGGAGGAAGTCCTGCGTCATGCGAAGGCGAAGAGGCCGGGCTGGAATCCTGAGACGCGGGCCGCGAATGGCTTTCCCGGATGAATGTTCGCGGGGAAATTCTGAACATGAAGTGAAGCGATTTTTCAGATGCCAGGCGGGCGATTTCAGCGCTTTGGCAGGCTCGGTGAAAATCCAGTTACATCGAACGATGATTCGCGGCCGGAAGCGGCAGCCCCATTGGAATCACAACCGCCGGAATCCCCGCCAATGTGACGATGATCGAGTTATTATCTGGCCGAGGCGTCTCGGCGCGACGGTCGAAAGCACCACGCGCAAAGGGCCGAAGAGGCGCATGTGCAGGCAAACCTGCGGTATCGATCCCATCATTGGAAAACCCGGAAAGAATTCACTTGACAGACTCTAACCTTAAGCTTCAGAATTCCCTGTCATCAAAGTAGAACGGGAATCTGCGTCCCAATACCCAAAGGCTTATGCGGCGCTTGCATGCATAGTTGGGGTGCCTAAAAAACTCAGGCGTGGTGTGGGGACCGGGAACCAACTGTCAAAGACAAAAAGGAATGTAGCCGACGGGGGGACTACTATGAAGTTCTTTTCAGGGAACAGGCCGACTGCCTCGTTGCTGGTGATGCTAACCGCAGTTCTGCTGCTGGCGCAAACGGCGCTCCATGGGCAAGCGACAGGAAACGTGACGGGCGTTGTCGCGGATACGACCGGCGCCGTAATTCCAAAAGCCACTGTTGTATTGGCCGACTTGGCGAGCGGAGTGAAGCGCACCACGACCAGTAACGGCGATGGCGCGTTTGCTTTTGCAGGCGTAACCCCCGACCTCAGTTACCAGATCACGGTGACGGCCGATAATTTCGACTCCTGGCAGTCCCAGCCTTTCGCGGTCCACGCGGGAGACCAGTTGAGCAAAACGGATATCAAGATGAAGGTCGGCGCGGCTTCGACGGCAGTCACCGTGGAAGGACAAGTTGATTCCAATCTGGCCGCGCTTGATACTGGCGAGCGCAGCGACATCATCACCGCAAAGGATCTGGACAACCTCACGATCGTCGGTCGCGATGCGGGCGAGCTGGTGAAGATGTTGCCAGGATACGCATTGTCTACGGGGACTCAAGGCCTTTTCAACCGTCCGGGATACAACAACGCGGTCGTGGGCCTGAGCGGCCCCTCGTCGGCTTATGTGGCCAATGGTTCCGGCCCGGCAGGTATTGCCATCGTGAGCGACGGCGTATCGCTTACTGACATCGCCACCAATTCGGGGTCGGTGCAGCAGATGAACATCGAGATGGTACAGAACGTAAAGGCCTCCAGTTCTTCCTATGGACCTGAGTACGCGAAGGGACCGGCGCTCATCAGCTCCTCGACAAAAACGGGTGGCGCCTCGTTCCACGGCGCGGCTTATCTGGTAGCTCGCAATGCGATTTTGAACTCCAACGACTGGTACGACAATTACCTCCGCCAATCCCGCCCGAATGAGCAGTACTTTTATCCTGGCGGCAACTTCGGCGGTCCGCTGCCGCTTCCGTTTACAAGCTTCAATCACAACCGGGACAAGCTATTCTTCTTTGCTGGGTACGAGTATTACCACCAGGTCTTCGAGGCCAATCAGCAGGCGATTTCGTCCTGGGTACCGACCGCGGCGGAGCGTCAGGGCGATTTCAGCGCTGCCTCGCTTGATGCCGAGCTTTGCGGATCGCGTCCGGACGGCAACCAGAATCCCAATTCTATTTTGCCCATGTGCTATGTGGATAGCTTCCTGCCGAATGGGACGGCGGTGGCAAACAACAATGCCAACCCGTACATCAACGGCGCGGGTGCGGCGCTCGTGAACTGGTTCCCGGCGCCCAATGCCGATCCATTCACGAACCCATTTGGCTACAACTACATTAAGCAGATTCAACAGAACCAGAACGGAAGCGTGTTCAGGTCGACTTTGCAATACAACATCAATCCCAACAACAACCTGTTCCTGGTTTATGGACTGCAGCGGGAGATCGACGAGGATCCAGTCGATCTCGGCTCCTTCCCGACCGGCGGAGTGCCTTATCCTGGCGACATTACCACGGGAGACGTTTCGAATGTACTTTCCGCGCGCTACACGCGCTTCTTCGGTGCGACCGTGACCAACGAGCTCTCCGCCGCGATGTCTTTCGTGAGCTTGCCCGGAAAGATGGGCAATCCGACGGCGGTAGACCGGTTTGACATTCCGGGCAACGGCGGCCTGGGATTCGACTATCTGGGTGAGTACAAAAACAACGACGACTATTCCGTGCCAGCTATTAGCAATGGTGTAGGGAACGGCTATCCGAACATACAGATGCCTGGCGGATTCTTTAACAACCGGATCCACACCAAGAAGGTCGATCCGATTATTCAGGACAACGTGAGCTGGGAGTTGAGAAAACACTTCCTGCAGTTTGGTTTCTATGGAGAGCAAGGCACCTACAACGGCAACGCGGATCTCGGCGCTTATCCTCAGGGCGGATACACTTTCAATCCTGGAAACTCGTACTTTGAATATTCGTCGACAAATCAGGCGCCATATAACGGCTGCGTCAACCCGAACGGAGCCGGCAACCTGCGCGCCTCGGGCGCCGCCTATCTGGGAAGCTGCTATAACCCCTCGGCGATGATCTACGAGGGTTATTCCGATTCGTTTACGCAGACCAATTTCACGCCGCTGGTTGACATGCGTTATACGACGGTGGCCGGTTTCGCCATGGACACGCTGAAGGTTCACAATCTCACCTTGATCTTCGGCGCGCGCTTTGAGCATCTTGGCCCCTGGACGGACCGCTATAACAATGGGCTGGCGACATTCTCCGACGCTCTTTACACCTCGCAATGCGGCGGCTACACGCGCAACTGCACCAGCGCAGGCTTCCCGGGTATCACGTGGGCTTCGCAAAAGACCGGTGTATCGAACTCCGTCAACTCCCCGTCAATGATCTATGTAACCCCTCGTGTAGGAGTTTCCTGGGACCTCTTTGGCAAGGGCAAGACCGTGTTGCGTGGCGGCTGGGGCATGTACCGCAACCAGGAGCAGTTCAATCCCTATGCTCTGGCGGCGGCTACGGCCCAGGGATACAAGACCTCGTTCCTCCAGGGAGCGTTGTCCTTTAATGAGATCGACAGCCAGTCGCCGATCCTGCCTCCTGATTTCAGCGCTTATGTGATTTCGCCGAACGATAAGGTTCGACCAATCTACTACGAGTTCAACGGCGGAATCGACGAAAGCCTGCCGTGGCACTCGCACTTGTCTGTCGCGTACGTGGGCAACGAGAGCGCGAACCTGGGATCGTACAGCGGAAGTAACAGCTACAACAGCGCATCCGACATCAACATCATCTGCGGCATTGAGACTGGTTGCCCCACGAATAACAATCCGAACATGGCGGGGGCGAACGACAACCTGTTCAATATCAATTATTCAGCTATTCCCACCAATTTGCTGTCGCTCTACGGCAACCCGGTTATCGGCAGCATCAGCTCGTTTGGTACGCCGGAATTCGATTTGTACCGGCCCTACCCGTTCTATTCGCACATCTACCAACTCAAGCACGACTTCTACTCAAACTACAACAGTGCACAGATCGAGTGGGATAAGTCTGCAGGCATGGTCTCGTGGGGCGCCAACTACACATTTGCCAAGAACCTGGCCGTAGCGTCCTCGTACAATAACCAGCTCGTCGATCCGGCCCACCTGCGCAACGATTACAACCCAGTGCCGTACGACCGGACGCAAACCTTCAACATTCACTACCTGATCGACCTGGGCAAGCGCTACAAGGGTGGCAACTGGATGTTATCCACTCTTGCCAACGGCTGGCGGATCTCCGGAATTTCTCAGGTAGCAAGCGGATTCCCGCTGGCGTCTGAGAACGGCAACAACTTTGGGTTCGGATACGGTGGGTTCGCGAATGCCGTGCAGGTTTCAAATCCGAATCAGGCAAATCAGCAAGGCCAGACGGAGTGCGAGGCGGTTTATGGGATACAGCCCGACAAGAACGGCAATACGTTCTGCGTCAGCAGCCTGAATCCTGTCGTGTGGCTTGGCACGCCAGACGTGCAACTGATGCCCACGCTGGTAAAGGGAGCCAGCATCAGGGGCGGCTCGCATCAGCACCAGTTTGTCAATCCGCTGGGTTTCGGCATTCCGGAGCCCGGATCAAACGGCACTTACCGCTTGCCTTATCTGCGCGGTCCCGCGTACATGGACCACGATTTGACGGTGCTGAAGGATTTCTCGGTGGGAGAAGGGAAGATTCTGCAGTTGCGGGCAGCGGCATTCAACTTCCTTAACCATCCGCTGGTTTCGTTCAACGGCCAAAACGCGAACAACCTGAATCTCGGTTTCCAGGATGGGGTCGTTGGTGCGCCGCTGACACAAAGCATGCTGACGTACCAGGATTTCGGCGTAGCGAATATCAAGGTCGGAAACAGGCTGGCGGAGCTGGAAGCGAAGTTCACGTTCTGATGAATGGTCCCTGTCCGGGCAGCCGCTCGAGTGAACCTGATGCGGTGCCCGAAGAGAGGACTGGAAAGCGGCCGGCAAGAGCTGAGCGGCCGGGGGAACAGGATTGAGAAGAGCGGTATCCGCCTTCTGCTGAATCCGCGAAGGCGGGCAGACAGGTAAGCCGCTCGTAACAAGAGATCTGATTGAACTTGTGGGAGGGAATGTATGGCCATCGAATCGACAGTCATGTTTCGCAGGGTTGCACGGATCGCGAGCCTGGTTCTTCTTGCCGGCCTATTGCCGTGTGTTGCCGCCAAGGCCCAGTTGCCCATTACGGCGCCGGCTCCGGTTTCGGTTGGCTCAGTCGTTCCCTTCAACCATGGCGGCACCGGCAACTGGATTCAGATCTATTCCATGAAGCAAGACCCTATATACGGCCATATCCTCTTCCTGGATCAAGCCGGAAGCGTGATCTACGATTTGGCGCCGGGTGCATCTTTACCGACGGAGATCGTTGGGCCTGAACCGTCCAACAAAGACGCCTCCGATTGTTCGCTGCTGGAGTACAAGGGCTCGTACTGGGACGGCGCCATCGCATTCGATAAGTGGGATAACCTTTATGTCACGGATCGCTTCGGCTCTGCTGTCCAATTCTGCCGCGTTCCATACAACGCCGCGTCAGGGACATGGACTTTCAGCAATGCGGACATCTGGAAAGGCCCTACATACACCAACAGCAGCAATCAGACGCTGTCGATTCCGCCCCAGGATCTCCAGGTGGGCGATGATGGCGTGACTTTCTATGTATGCACCTCCGATACCAGTTCGATCTTCAAGTACCAGGTGGATCAGTCCGGCAACGTAGTCGCGAATTCGGTTGTCGCATTGGCCACGGGCCTGGAGGCTGGGGCCACCCAACTTGCGGTGGATCACGCCGGCAATCTGTTTTTCGTTGAGAACCAGGGCGCTTATCCGAACAATGTGCATGGCATCCGGGAAATCGTAGCGGGCTCCCCAACTGTCGTCGGCGATGGGACCGGAACAGCCGAAGCAGCTTTGCCGCGGGTCGACCAGGGCGGCTGGAACGGTATCAATGGCATGTTTATTGACCCGCAGGGAAACATGTATTTCGGAAGCACGAATAACATTTCATACGGCGGGCAAGCGGACGGCGTTTTCGAGATTCCCAATGAGGGCACACCGACGAACCCGAAGCTGGTCTGGAACGATGCGCAGATGGTTTCACCTGTCGATGGCGGATACCCGCCGATGGTTGATAAGAGGGGATTCCTTTGGATCGCCACCAGCTATTACAACAACTGGGCACCGGCCGGCGTAAACGGTCCGCAGTGCGATACCACGACTCAGCAGGCAGCGACGGCCACATGTTTGTATTCGACCATCGTGATTTGGAAGCCGGGTGCTCTCAGACTTGGGACTGCTCCGGTGGGCGGCTCGAGTTCGGTGCCTATCACGGGCTACGTTGTAGCGTCGGGCGGCGGGTCGATAACGCTGAGCGCGAAAAACGCCTTCATTGAAAACACGGTGGTGACGATCTCGGCAAAGTCCGGCGACCCCCTGTTCGCGCTGAACGGAATGAGTTTCTATGTGTCAGGGACCGGGTTGAGCAGTACAGCTTTCCAGATTTCATCGAGCTTGATTTCCGCGGGCGCAAGCGGCTCGACATCGGCCACAGCTGCCGTGAACCAAACGCAAGCTCTTTATTACATGTTCAACAAGCCCACCACGCCGTCCACCATTGCTCTGGCGGCGCCGAGCAATACAAATTTCCTGACCGTGGCGAACAATCCATTGCTAAATAATCCGCCGCCGACAAATCCGGTGTTGCCGTGCGCCGCGGGTACCTCGTATCCGGCATTCAGCGCCAACATGACAACAACCAGCGCCTATAGCTGGTGCCCGTACTACGTGCAATTGAATACCACCAAGGCCGGCTCAGTGGAGGGCGAGGTGCAGTTGCTCGACTCCAGCAGCGACGTGATCGCCGGGAGCAATGCTTACCTAAGTGGTACCGGGCAAGGCGCGGCAGTTTCAGTAGTTTCTTCGGCTACGGTTCAATCCATCGCTTCGGGGCTGAACGATCCGAAGCAGGTGGCGTCTGATCTCTACGGCAACACGTATGTCGCCGATTCTGCGTTGAAGGCCATCGAGAAATATCCGGCTGGAACCACCACCGCAACTTCGGGCAAAGTAGTGGGCAGCGGCCTATCAGCGCCCACTGGCGTGGCGGTTGATGGCGTCGGCAATCTCTATATCGGAGACTCCGGCAACGTCTACATCATTCCGTTTGTCAACGGCGCTTTGGCGGCGGGGCAGCAAACGAAGATTGCCTCAGGTTTGGGCACTGGCAATCTGAATCTTGCCGTCAACAGTGAAGGAGATCTTTTTGTAGCGGACGAGGCGAAGAAGCAGGTGGTCGAAATACCGAATCCACAGACAGATCTGATGTCGCAGGGCTATCCGCAGATCGTGCTTGGATCGGGTTTCACAGGTCCGTCGGCGATTGCTACTGACACCTCAGGGAATGTGTGGGTGGCTGATGGATCGAACCTGTGGGAGATATCGTTGCCCTTTGGAGGCTCGACGAAGGTTGCAAGCGGACTCCAGGCGCCCATAACCGGTTTAGCCGTGGACCCATCGGGTTCAGTCTTTGCCGCGGAAGCCAATGGACTGGTGTGGATTCCCTACAGCACGACTACGGGCGCCCTGAATATCAACAGTCAGATTCTGCTGAGCAGCGGTTTGGGCAGCGGCCCCGCCATACCATGGGGCGTTGCGCTCGATGGCACTCAGAATGCCTATGCATCCTATGGCTCCGGGTCAACCGCGGGCTTATCGCAACTCGGCATTGGCGGCACGTACAACTTCAGCGATGTTACCGAGATCAATCCCAATGTCCCCACCGAAGTGGATGCACAGGTTCTGAATCTGGGCAACCTGCCACTGACGGTCTCCGACGACCCAACTGTTGACCTCGCCTCAGGGACCGACGCCGCCGATTTTACAGTGGCGCCTGCGACGCAAAACTCGCCGGGCTGCAGTTCGACCACCAGCACTCCGCCGGGCGGCTCCTGCTACCTGGGGATGGTTCTGCAAGCTCCGGCCGCGGGCCAGGCGAGCGCGTCCATCGCGGTGATCACGAATGCGGTGAATGCAACGTCGGGCGTCAATATCGCTGTGTCGGGCAATGTAATCCAGGATCTTAGGCCAGCAGCCGCGGCTGTGATCGCGGTCACCCCTGTGACTACGACGGGATGCGCGGGTGCGACTTACCCAGGGTGCAACACGATCCAGGTGACCGTAACCGCCGGCCAGGGCTTTGGTACTCCAACGGGGACTGTGTCGCTTTCAGTAGGAAGTGCCACCGGCAATCAGCCCAAGCAGACCCAAACGCTGAACAGTGCAGGCGTTGCCACATTTAGTTACACGGGGTTGCTCGGCGGGGCCTACACGATCAACGCCGACTATAGCGGCGCCGGCACAGCGGGAACCACACAGGACACATGCGCCGCAGTTACTCCGTGCTTCTCAGGTGCTGCCGCCAAGGGCACGTTCACAATCGCCCGGGCGATTCCGACGATTACGCTCGGCGTGCCGGTAACGAACAGCCAGTGCCTGAATTACACGACTTTGACCAGTGGAACTGCGTCGGGAACTTGCGCCGCCAACCCTGGGCTGGTGACCGTGTGGGCTGGAAATACCTATGTGTACTGGACGAAGCCAGTCTACGTTTCGGCGATCATAAGCTCGTCGGTGGGAACGCCCTCGGGCACCGTAACCTTCGAGCAGAATGGACAACCCGCAGATCCAACTCAGGGCGTCGGCGGGTCCATCGCACCGAATGGCAATGGCGTTGCGACCTTCCTGCTGCAGAATCTCGGCCTGGGTGTCTACAATCTGTCGGCGGCGTATAGCGGCGACGTGAACTACGCCCCTGTAACCCTTTCGGTGGCAACTTTCTACGTGATCAATCCAAGCGTTCAGATCACTGTGTCTGGAGGGGCGACGACCGTCACGCCCGGGACGCCAGTTCAAGTGACTCTGACGCTGATGCCACTGGTGGGCTTCAGTGAGAACGTGAGCCTGGAGTGCAACTCATCGGATGCGCCAATTCATCTGGCCGCAACCAACCCGCCAACCACGTTGCCTCAGTACTCCGAGTGCACATTTGCTTACGCCAATCCCAGCACGGGCACGGAGGCTGTGGGCGCAAGCGGCGCGATTCCGTCAACCATCGTAATGACCATCAGCACAAACGTGGCGGTCAACGGCGGCACGACGGCTTCGATCGTGCGGCAATCGCCCTGGGCGCTGGCCGGAATGTTCGGGCTCGGTCTGTTTGGATTAATCGCCGGGCGCAAGAAGCTCTACCGTTCGATGGCTGCAATCTGCGTCGTAATGATGCTTTCCGGCTTGTTCATGGGCCTCACGGCTTGCACAAATGCCGGGTACTCAACGCCGCCTCCAGCACCAAAGGTGAAGACGCCTCAGGGAACTTATAACGTGCAAATCATTACTTACGATCCTGAGGCGCTCATTCAGAACTCTCTGACGAACCCGGAGTTTACCTTGCCGATTAGCGTTCAGTAGAGGTTGCGGAAGCTGGGTGAAATCAACAATGCTTTCCGGGAGTTGGAGGCGACTCGCGGAGAGCTGAAAGAGAAGGCAAGCCTCGATCCGCGAATGGAGTTGGACCGACCGCGGAAAGTTGCTACGAGTTCTTTCGGGAGGAATGCAATGGTCACCACGTCGTTCATAGCACTTCGCCGGTTTGCCGGCTTTGCCTTTGCGCTGATGCTGTTCAGCCTGTGCCTGACTGGACTTGCCACAGGCCAGGGATCGCCGCTGGTGACCGCCAGCTCCGCCGCCGGATTGAGTCACCCCACTGGGTGGGGCACCATTCTGGACTCGGCGCTCGATCAGAGCGGCGACTGGTGGGTGGTGGATTGGCCTAACGGCGCTTTGTACGAGTTTCCCGTTGGCGGAGGTCCGGCGATTGTGGTTGCTGGTGCGAGCCCGTCGGCGAGCCTGGGTGGCGGCTACCAGAACCCCGGCATCATCTTCGATCCGGGCAACAACCTTTACCTGGAAGCGAACTACAACAATTGCATTGTAATGTTCCCGTGGAATGCGGCAACGAAAACCTGGACCGGCCTGAACGATGGCGGCGCTAAAGACCTCTCGCCTTCCAATCCGACGACGACGATGTGCACGAACTCCGGAAACAACAACCAGGCTGAAGCCTGGGCGCAGTATAACGTCGCCGATCTGACGGGCGAAGGCCTTGGTTACTTTCAGCCCTGGGGCATGGCCATCGGCATCAACGACACCATAGTTGTCGGCGACACCGGCGGCAATGAAGCGGCCGACATTCGGGTCTTGTCGGTCAACGGCGCGTGGGCCAATCCCACGACCAAGGGATGGAGTCGAGTACCGGCTATCGGCCTGAAGGCTCGCCCGAACTCCGTGGCGCAGGATCCGGAAGGCAATATCTATTTCGTTGAGGATTCCGGCGGGGATCCCGGAGTTCTTGAAATCCCCGCGACCGCGACGAACGAGCAATACCAGTCGACTAAAACCACGGACGCTGAAGCAACAATGACTCGCGTGGACCCGAATCTCCCCGCCATCAAAGGCGTCACTGCCGATGCCGCCGGCAACCTGTACATCAGCGATTCGCAAGTTGGCGTGGTGATGGTGCCGAATCCGACGGGAACACCGCAGACCGCTTCGGCGGTTTTGGTTTCGGGCGTGCCTGCCGGAGGGCAGGTAGCCCTCGATGCGTCGCGCAATGTGATGTATGTTCCCACCGGTCAGACGCAAACCAATGGCCAGGCCGATGTGGCCAAGGTCGGATTCGGTTCTGCCGAGTTCGGCTCTTCCACCGTCGGCACGACAGCGGCGGCCGGCTCGAATGTTGTCTTCAGCTTTAACGGCGCGGCGACGCCGGCAAGTTTCTCCATCGTCGAAGATGGCGTGCATAATCTGGACTTCGCGATCACCGGAGGGACCTGCACCACCGGAGTGGCATATGCGAGCGGCAAAAGTTGCCTGCAGAACATTTCCTTTACTCCGACGTCCGTGGGAAACATCTCCGCCAAGCTATTGATGCTCGACGCGAACAGCAACATTTTGGCGTCCATGGTGCTGCATGGCATCGGGATGGGCGCAAATATTCAGGCATCTCCCGGAGTGCAGTCGGCATTCGGCTCAGGCTTGATGACGCCCAGTCAGGTGGCGACCGATGCGCTGGGCAATGTCTACATTGCCGATCCGGGACAGGGCAAAGTTCTCGAGTATGCGCCCGGTTCTACAAGCACCTCCACTGCTGTTTCGATTGGTACGGGATTGACGACGCCCACCGGCGTCACAGTGGATGGCGCGGGCGATGTCTTTATCGCCGACAGCAGCACGGGCAGCGTCTACGAAGTTCCCTTCGGGACAACCGGCTTGAGCGCCGCGGGTCAGGTAACTCTGGTGAGTGGCCTGGGCACTACGGGGCTGCAACTGGCCGCAGATGGGCTGGACCATTTGTATATCAGCGATCCGAGCAATGGGCGGGTCGTCAGGATTAGCGGCATCAGTGCCTCGACCGCCTCCAACCTGGGACAGGCGCAAACCTTGCTGACCACTGGCTTTACCTCGCCTTCGGCTGTGGCTACGGATGCTGCCGGGAATGTCTACGTAATCGACGGCGTGAATCTTTTCGAGCTTGTCGGTGGCCTGGGGACTCCGGTCACACTGCTGAACAATCTGAGCGGCGCAACCGGTTTGGCTGTCGATCCCTCTGGGGCGATCTACATTTCGTCGGCCAGTGGGACCACGCGCATTCCGTATGTGAGCGGCGCATTGAATCCCGGCGGGGAGACCGCGGTTGCCTCGACGGTGAGCGGTACTTCTTCGGTCGCTCTTGATCGCGCGAACAATGTTTATCTGACGCAGGCGGCTGGCGGCGCCGTTACCCTGGTGAGCACCAGCGGGACGCTTACTTTGAATACTCCCGCATCGCTCACCAGCTCAACAAATGCGGTCGCGACCATTACCAACACCGGAAATTCCATGCTGACAGTCAGCGGCTATACCAGCAGCAATTCGGTGGACTACTTAGCTGCCGATACGGCGACTGGCGGCTGCGAGGCCGGCAGCCCAGTGGCGGCGGGCGCCACCTGCACGGTGAACGTGACCTTCGATCCGGGAGCGGGTGACCAGGGGACTCTTACCAGCCAAATCGGAATCACGAGCAATGCCGTGAACATTCCAATCGTGGTTGACGCCACCGGCGTTGGACTGACGCTGACCAACTCCGCAACAAGCATTGCTGGAGGAGCCAAAGCTGCAGAGGTCATTAATACTCCCTTGACGATCACAGTGGCACCGAAGGCCGGCACTGGAATCGCCCCCTCGGGGACGGTCACGGTGAGCTACACCACCTGGATTGTGGTCACCCCAAGTTCGGGACCGAATGCGGGCATTCCGACCATTACTCCGCAAACAGCGACGGCAACATCGAGCCTGGCCGGTGGCAGCGCGAGTTTTATTCTGTCGCCGGTATTGGCGGGGACGCAGACGATGACCGTGTCTTACAGCGGCGATCGAGTCTATGGCCGTTCGACGGGAACGATGTCAGTTGCCGTGGCGAAGTCCGCGATCACAGGGATCAAAATACCCACCTTCCCTGATCCGACAGATATCAACCTGCCGTTCGTTCCAGCGGGAACTGGCAGCGGCACTGTTCCGTACGACGGATCGGAACAGCCGTTCCAATACAGCTACATCATGAAAGTGGGTACAGCCGCGGGTGTTCCAACGGGGTCGATTACAGTAATGGACAACTCGACCACGTGTCCTGCGGGAACCTCCGCAACGGGAATTGGCGCGGCAAGCTGCATCCTGGCCGGATACGCGACCCCGGGCGGATACTCGGGCGTGGCTTGTCCGACGTCGTCCGGCGCCGGAGTGCTGACCATTGCGAACGCCGGTACGGCGACAGGCGCTCAAGCATCGTTCCCGACGAGTTGCTTGTGGTATGTGCCTCAGGGCATCAGTTATTCGCCTGTGCTGTTCACGCATTCCATTTACCCGGTCTATAGCGGCGATCAAAACTTCCTCGGCCTTACGGGATCGACTCCACAGGTGCTGCAGTCCGTCCGTGGACCGATGCTGCAAATTACCCAAACTGGCAATGTGGCGTCACTGACCGTTGCTCCATCACTGACAGTGCAGGCCGGGTCCTCGGCGAGCATGAATCTGACGCTCACCTCGATCCTCGGTTATGGAATTTCGGGACTGAACTCCCAGTTAAACGCCACAAACTTCCCGGTCTCGCTGAACTGCGACAATCTGCCGCCACACACACAGTGTTCGTTCAGCTATCCCAACCCGGATCCGGTTGTACCGAACGCCGTTGATATTCCGTGCCCCTCAGGCGCAACGACGACGCAGATTGCAAACGGTTCAGTTTCTTGCACGCCGGGACAGGTGACCGTGACTTTCTACACCGATGTAACGGCGGGCACCACCACCAGCCAAAATACGCGCACTACCTCAGTTACGCTGGCGGCAATTTTTGGCTTCGGAATGATGGGACTCTTCTTCCGGCGCAAGACCTTTGAAAAAGGCCGGATGATGCTGATGGTGCTGCTGATGATTGTCGGAGGCGCTCTGGCGGTGAGTGTTACAGCGTGCAACACAACAACCTTGACCCCCGAAGCGGCGCTGACTACGCCTGTCGGAAGCTATCCTGTGACGATCACAGCAGATGAAGTGGGCGCGTTGTGCGTCTCCGAACCCGGCGGCGCGGGCGACAACTGCATCGTTCCAGGAAGCGGAGCGACATCCAATAACGGCATCAAGGTCTATGGCACACAAAATCAGGTTTCGATTCCGTTCTATATCGACGTGAAAGTGCAATAGCACGACACAAACCAAAAGCTAGAATCGCCAGCATCGCGCCGGGCAAGCAGCGCGATGTTGTTTTGAGCAGCATTTCAACTTTCGTTGCGCATCAAAGTAAATTGATTTAGTATGGGTGGGCTGAGAAAGACACTCCCCGTTCTGCGCCTTGATATACGCGCCCCTCGAGGGGCTGTAGCGCGGACTTACGGTGCCGACTGACGGTTCGGGGCTCGCACAAGAAACCGATTCCACTCGCAAGCGATTGACGGCAATCCTGGTTTTGCGTCAGATACGACGAACTAGAGTCTGGCGATCCAGCGTCTAAAGGATGCCAAGGAGAAATTGATTATGCGGATTCGTGCGGCTTGGTGGCTGGTGGCTGCGACCCTTGTGTTGGCTGGGTGCGGTGGTGGCAGCGGTGGCGGCGGCGGAACATGTACGAGCAATTGCCCAACGACTGTGATTACCGTCGGCCAGGTCTCGCCGGCAAACGGTGCTATGGGCGTTGCTATTACTTCTGCCATTACAGCCAACTTCAACATTGGAGCGAATCTGTCGACAATCACCACTTCGACTTTCACGCTGACGGCGACAGGCGGAGGCGCGGTTGCTGGAACCGTTGTTGCAGGCGGCGGGGGTCTCAGTGCGACGTTCACGCCGAGCACTCCGCTTGCCTATAGCACGACGTACACTGCGACGATCACAACTGGGGTGCAAAGCAACGCGGGAACCGCGCTGGCTTCGAATTACACGTGGACATTTACGACCGCGGCCGTCGCTCCTCCCCCTGCGCCGACGGTGACGGCGGTTACGCCGCTAATCAACTCCACTGGGATCGCCATCGGCACAACGGTCACGGCCACGTTCAGCGAGGCCATGAATTCGTCAACCATCACCGGGTCGACGTTTACGCTGACGCCGGCGGGCGGAGCGGCCGTGGCCGCCACCGTCAGCTACGCCGCAAACGTTGCCACACTTACTCCGACCGCGCAGCTCGTGAACAACACCGTATACACAGCGACAATTACGACGGGCGTACAAAGTTCCGCAGGGTCCGCGCTGGCCGCGAACTATACCTGGTCCTTTACCACCGCAACAGCGGTGCTTACGCCGCCCTCGGTCACGGTGGTTACGCCTTTGAATGCAAGTACCACCGCCGGAATTAATTCGACCGTTACGGCATCATTCAATCAGGCGATGGATTCTTCGACGATCACCGCCTCGACCTTCACCTTAACTGGGCCGGGAAACAGCTCTGTGCAGGGCACCGTCGGCTACGCCAATTCAGTTGCCACGTTCACTCCGGCGGCGAATCTCGCTAACAACACTGCATACACAGCGACGCTCAGCGCGAGCATTAAGAGTTCCACAGAAGTCGCGCTGTCTGCACCTTACACGTGGAGCTTTACGACGATGGCGGCAACACCTCCCACCGTTACGACTACCACTCCAGCCAGCGGCGCTACGGGCGTGAACGCCGCCAATGCACTAATGGCGACCTTTAGCCAACCGATGAACTCATCGACAATTACCGCGTCGACGTTTACGTTGACGGGGCCGGGCAACGCTGCTGTCGCGGGATTGATCACTTACAACACCGGCACTTCAACGGCGACGTTTACGCCGAATGCATCGCTGGCTTACAACACGTCGTACACAGCAACCATCACGACGGGAGCGACGAGTTCTGCCGGTTCTGCATTGGCCGCGAACTACGTGTGGACTTTCACCACTGGGGCGAGCCCGAACCAAGTGACGGTGGACTTTGGAACGACATACCAAACCATCCGCGGATTCGGCGGCTCGACGGCGTGGCTGGGACAAATGCCTTCAGCCGTGGCCACGGCATTGTTCAGCCCGACGAGCGGCATCGGCCTCAGCATTTTGCGCGTGCGCATTGATCCCGAGGGATCGTCAACCGGCGGCGGCACCAAGGGCGATCCATATGAAACAGGCGAATGGGACTCCGAGGCTGCCAACGGCGCGGAAGCTGTCGCCGCCAATCCGAATGCCATCGTCTTTGCATCGCCGTGGACGGCACCCGCTACATGGAAGCTCGGCGGCACCTCGACTATAGTGAGCGGCACTACTTATAACGAGGCCTTGAACGCGACTTGTACCGAGGGAGCAGGATACTGCGGCGGATATCTTGATCCAAATCATTATGCGGACTATGCCAACTATCTTGAGGACTTTGTCTCTTTCTTCAACACGACCGACGGTTTTCACCTCTACGCCATCTCAATGCAGAATGAGCCGGAGGAGAACGTAAGCTATGAATCGTCCGTTTGGACTCCGCAGCAGATGGATACGTGGATAGCAGGCAACGCTCACACAATCACGTCAGACCCGTACACGACGAAGCTCATTATGCCGGAGTCGGATACGTTCAACCCTGTTGATGCCCTAACGGCTCTCAGCGACACGAATGCGCAAGGGCTGATCAGCATTATCGGCGGCCACCTCTATGGGGTTCAGCCGGCGCCATACTCCATTCCGTCCGGAGACAGCCCGAAAGAAATCTGGATGACCGAGTTCGGCCCCTTGAGTAACGCGACACTAACCTGGGTCCAAGCAATGACGACATATGGCGAGTCGATCCATAACTCGATGGTCACCGGGCAATACAACGCGTATGTCTGGTGGGGACTTTTCGGGGCTTCCAGCGGCACTTGCGCAACCAATGCCGGCACGTGCGGACTTGTGGACGACGCGGGAACTGTGCAGCCGATGGGCTATGTGATGGGCCAGTACTCGAAGTTCATCCAGCCTGGATATGTGCGGGTATCGGCGACGGCAACGCCGATCTCCGGAGTGTATGTTTCGGCATACAGTAACAGCTCGCCGGCGCACTACGTGATCGTGGCGATTAACTCGAACACAACCTCGGAGAGCTTGTCGTTCGTGCTGAATAACGGGAGCAGCGTGACTTCGCTGACGCCATATCAATCAACTTCGGCCTCAGGCCTGGCGGCGCAAACCGCCGTCACCGTAACCGGCGGCCAGTTCAACTACACGCTTCCGGCGCAGAGTATCGTGACGTTTGTGCAGTAGAGCGGCGGCGAGATGAAGAGTGAGGCTAGACCATAGCGCTGCGTACGGGCGTGGACTTGCCGACGTCGGGCGGGCCATCCTCGTTGCGGAAGGCGGCCACTCCGCAGCCGACGAGCGCGGCTTGATCTTTAAGCTCCGAGACGCGTAACTTGATAGGCGAATCGCCGATGTGAGCCTGCACTGCGGGCAGGAAAAGATGGGCAGATCGAGAGATTCCACCGCCCAGTACGATTACGTCAGCGCGAAACTCGATGAGCAGCGTGCAGATGATAATGCCAAGATGGTCGCCGAATTCGGTGAAGGCTTTTTTTGCAGCCGGATCGGATAGAGCGGCAGCCGCCAGGTCAACGACCTCGCGCTTCTTACCTGTGCGACGCTCGTAATTCCCGACAATGGCTCGCGAAGAAACAAAGTCCTCGACGATTCCGCCGCGGTAAGGAAGATTCCAAATCTCGCCGCCGGTGGGCACGCCGGGCCCTTCAGTCACGAGATTTCCATCGATTGCGAAAGCCGAGCCGATTCCAGTTCCCAACGTGAGACCAACCGCGCGCCGGAAACCGCGTGCTGCTCCGGCTCCGACCTCGCCAAGAAGATACGCGTCGGCGTCGTTGAGAAAACGCACCTGCGCGGGCTGCAAGCCGAATCGCGCGGCGAGGGCCTGACGCAGATCGACTCCATAAAGGTAGGGCAGCTTGTGGCGCATCAGGCTTACACCGGCCTGAAGGTCGAAAGGACCGGGCACGGCAAGCATGGCTCCGCTGATGCCGTCGTGGCCGTCAGTCTCGTTTTGGCCGGCTCGTGCCTTCATTCCCAGTTCATAGAGGAGATCGATAAAGGCGTCGGAAGTGTGCGTGGTGGAATGAGGCGCGCTGGCGACGGGTCCGAGATGGAAATCCGAGCCCCAACACACTGCGGAAGCGACGTGGCTGCCGCCAACATCGAACGCAAGCACACGGCTCTCCACAAGGTCAGACATCACGAACACCGGGAACCCCATTCGACGAGAGCGAGCTCACAGGCAATGAGATTGTTACCATTTGTACCATACCGAACGGCGAGAGGTCTGGAATCTTTCAGAAAAAATCAGAGTATTCCCGCAGAAAACCAGCGACAGTTATGGACCGATGCCGCTATTATGGTTGCCGAATTCTATGGCGGGATATTGTCCACCAAAAGGCTGAGCATTGCCGTCTATGATAACGTTATCTTCGGTACTTTGCAGCAATTTCATGCGATCGCGCGGCCTTGAGGATTTCGAAACGAAGTCTTTACGCAGCGATTCGCGAGTTCGATAGGATGGTTTGCGATGCCCAATTATTTTCAATTCATCACTGAAGCCGGGGTCCGATTTGTTGTTCGTGCACGGCGGCGAGTAGCGGTCGCGGCACGGGCAGTTGGGCAAATCGCGATCGTGGTCACGGTCATGGTCGCGATCTTGGCCGCGACCTCAGCCTCGCCGTTGCACGCGCAATCTCCGACGACGCCCGCTGAGGCATACGGTCCGTTCAATGCGGTCTTTCTTGCCGACGGGTCCGGCTTGAACAAGACGCTGTCTCCGTCGACTTCACTTGACGGAGTTTGGGCTGTGGCAATGGACGGACAGGGATCAGGCCAGCCTGCGATACAGGATCCGATTCTCGCGGGACGGGCCGTGTGGACGCTCGCTTTCTGGTTCGAGCTTCAAAATCCGATCCAGGGGACGGCGTTGCTTGCCGGCATCGGCGATCCCGGGGCGGAGGATGCGCGCTTTATCGGCATTGCGGACAATCGACTGGTCCTGTGGCTGGGAAAGGCGCAAAGTTCCGCCGGGTTTGTGTCGGGTGATCAGCCGCTCGACGCGGCAAAGTGGCACCTGGCGGTTGCGGTGAGCGACGGCGATCGCGTGGTCCTTTATGCCGATGGCCGTGAAGTGGCCGCGAGCAAGCTGGTGCAGGGCAGCGTTGCGCCGATTCTGGAGATGGCGCCGCCGCCGCTGCTGAATGTCGCGGCGAGCCACTTCGGCGGCGAGATTGCGGCGCTCAGGATTTATCGCACAGCGTTTAGTGCTGAGCAAGTGAAGGCGATTGCCGATGCGCCGCCGGACTTTAGCAAACCAGAGTATGAGGAGGCCACGCAGCACTGGCCGGTGCAGACGCGCGCGCAGGCCGGATACAGCGCGCCGCAGGATCCCTCGACATTGCCGCACGGCAAAGGCGAGATTCAAAAACCCGTGGCGAAGCAGCTGAGCGCTGCCGATCTTCATTGCCAGTTGACGGGCGATGATCCGTGGAATCTCGCCAGAGGCTGGAGGCTGCAGGCCGCGCCCCAAGTGACGGCAAGCGGCGAAGAGATTTCAAAGGCGGGATTTGCCGACAAGGACTGGATGGTGGCGACGGTGCCGGGGACGGTGCTGACTACAATGATTGACCGTGGCATTTATCCCGATCCCGATTACGGGCTGAACAATCTTGCCATTCCCGAGAGCCTGGCTCATCAGGACTATTGGTATCGCGTGGAGTTTAAGACGCCGGCCGCGGCGCGCGGAAGGCGGCTGACGCTGACGTTCGAAGGCGTGAATTACTCTGCCGAAGTCTGGATGAACGGGAAGAAGCTCGGCGGATTTACGGGCGCATTTTTACGCGGGAAATTCGATGTGACGGATATTGCCGAGGGTGGCGAAAATGCGCTGGCCGTGCGGGTTTCTCCGCCGCCGCATCCGGGGATTCCGAATGAGCAGTCGCTGCGAGGCGGCCCGGGTGAAAACGGTGGAATCGAAGTGCTGGATGGGCCGACATTTTCTGCCGCGGAGGGCTGGGATTGGATTCCCGGCATTCGCGACCGCGACACGGGCATCTGGCAGGACGTGACACTGACAGCGATAGGCCCGGTGGATATCGGCGACCTGAACGTGATTACGACATTGCCTAAGCCCGATCGAAGCGAGGCAGACATCGAGATTGAAGCGCCGCTGACTAATGCGGGCGCTACGGCGATTGACGGTGAGCTGAAGGCCAGCTTTGATGACGTGAGTGTAACGAAGCACGTACATCTCGCTCCGGGGGAGACGGTGGTTCGGCTGGAGCCGGCGGAGTTTGCGCAGCTCAAGGTTCAACAGCCGCGGCTTTGGTGGCCAAATGGCTACGGCGATCCAGTGCTGCACACGCTTAAACTTTCGCTGGCGACAGGGGGGAAGACGAGCGCGACGAAGGAAATCGAATTCGGCATGAGAGAGGTGAGCTACGAGATTTCGCTCTTCGATGCGCTGGGAAATTTGCAGCGCGTTGAGGTGCTGCCGAGCCGCACACACGATGAGGCGATGCCGTTGATCGACGGGTCACACCAGGGAATCCGGCAGATTTTCGACTGGACGCCAAATCAGGTGCTGCCGGGGCAGACGCTGCCGGAGTGGATGCTGCACACATGGGTGCAGACGCTGGAGCCGCAGGCCGCGGATTCGCCGTCAATTCGTCCGGTTGACAATGGATGGCCGGGAACGGATCTCGTAATCAAAGTGAACGGCGTGCGCATTGCCGCGCGCGGCGGCAACTGGGGCATGGACGACATGCTGAAGCGCGTGAGCAGGGAACACCTGGAGCCGTACTTCCGGCTGCATCGCGACGCGCACGTGAACATGATCCGCAATTGGATGGGCCAGAATACGGAAGAAAGTTTCTACGCGCTGGCGGATAAATACGGGCTGATGGTGTGGAACGATTTTTGGGAATCGACGCAAACCTACAACCTGGAAGCCGAGGACCCCGCTCTTTTTTTGGCGAATGCGCGCGATACTATTTTGCGCTTCCGTCATCATCCGTCGATTGTGGTGTGGTGCGGGCGCAATGAGGGCGTGCCGCAGCCCACGATCAACACGGGGCTTGCTGAACTGGTGCGCACGATCGACCACACGCGCTATTACACGGGCAGCTCGAACCAGGTGAATCTGCGCAACTCGGGTCCTTATCAATTCCAGCCGCTCGATACCTACTACAGAATCAATCGCGGCTTCAGCGTGGAGCTGGGAATTCCCAGCGTGCCGACGCTGGAGAGCATGAAATCGTTCATCCCCGAGCCGGACCGCTGGCCGATCAGCGATACGTGGGCTTATCACGACTGGCACCAGAGCGGGAACGGCGCGGTTCAGCCGTACATGGCGCACATGGAAACGGAGTTTGGCGCGCCGACGAGCCTGGAGGACTTCGAGCGGAAGGCGCAGATGCTCGACTACGCGGGCCATCGCGCAATTTTTGAGGGATTCGCCGCGCATCTTTGGCAGCCCAACTCCGCGCGCATGATCTGGATGACGCAACCCTCGTGGCCGAGCATGGAGTGGAATTTTCTGAGCTGGGACTACGACACGCAATCGAGCTTTTACGGAACTCAAAAGGCTTGCGAGCCGATCCACGCGCAGCTCAACCTGGCCGCCGGCTCCGTGGATCTAATTAACCTGGGCGACGCGCGTCCATTAAGCGTACGTACGCTTGTTGAGGGCCTGGACGGCAAGATCCTAAGCGATCACACTGACGAGGTGCAGGCCGCCGGCGATGATCGCACTCCGGTGAGCAAGCCCGATCTGGCGACTTTGGCCGCTGGTCATACTGTATTGGTGAAGCTTGAAGTGAGCGATGCGACCGGTGCGCCGGTGAGCGATAACTTCTACTGGTGGGCGGCCGATGAAGCGAGCTTGCGGGAGCTGAACTCGCTTCCGCGGGCGCAGCTTTCGACCTCGGCCATAGTGTCAAACATGGTCTCAGGGGTAAATGGCGAGCGCACGGTTATGGTGCGGATCAAGAATACGGGAGCCGCGGCGGCGCTGATGATCAAGCTCACGCTCGAGAATGCGGCGACGGGGCAACGCATTCTGCCGGCATACTACAGCGACAACTATGTTTCACTTTTGCCGGGCGAGGAGCGCAGCGTGAGCGTGGCGTTCGCGGCGGGCGATACGGCGCCAGCAATTGGCCTGCGGGGCTGGAACCTGGCTACACAGACGGTTGCGGCGAAGTAGGAAAGCTGGTTGGTGAAATCGTTTTCAGTGAATGACGACAGGGGTGCGGTGTTTGCAGCCGCACGAGCGCCGCAGCACGATCTCAACCGGGAGAACGATCCGGTTGCCTGTATGCGGTGTTTCACCGCGAGCAATGCGATCGAAGAGCAGGTTGGCGGCAACGCGGCCCATCTCCTGCGCGGGCTGGCGGACGACTGTAAGCGGCGGTGAGGTGAACTCGGCCAGATCGAAGTCGTCGAATCCTGCAAAGGCGAGATCGTTGGGAATACGCAGGCCAAGGCGCGAGATGGCTCCCAGCACGTAGCGAGTGACGAGGGTATTCGAGGTGACGACTGCGGTGGGGGGAGTATCGAGAGCCATTTTCTCCTTGAGAATCTGCTCGACGATCTCTTCCGAATTGCAATCGAAGATCGCGCACGACTCGAGCCCTGCATCCTGCACGGCGCGACGATAGCCAAGAAAGCGTGAGTTGATGGTAAACAAGCTGCGGCTAAGGCCAATGAACGTGATATGCCGGTGGCCGTGCTCGACGAGATGCTCCACGATGCGGCGCGATCCTACGGCATTTTGCACCAAAACGGTGTCGATGGATGGATCAGAAACGGGGCGATCGAATGCTACAACCGGCGTCTTGCCAAAGAGAGCGCGCGTGAGGCGGGAATTCCGGACGCGGGCCGGAATCACCAATACGCCGTCGACGTGGCGTTGCAGCATCTCGTCGGCTGCGGCGTACTCCGTTTCGGGATCTTCATCGGAGGTGGTGATGAGGACGGAGTAGCCGCGCTCCTTGGCCACGGTGGTGACCGCGTGGGCGCAACTGGAAAAGAAGGGATCGTATAGGTAAGGAATGATGAGGCCGATGGAATGGCTGCGCTGGCCGCGAAATGCGCGCGCCAGAACATTGGGACGATACTTAAGCTGCTCGATTGCAGTTTGAACTCGCTGGGATGTATCTGCTGAGACGCGAACTGTGCCGCTCAAGACGCGGGAGACGGTCATGGTGCCGACGCCCGCCAGCCGAGCCACGTCACTCATGGTGGGCTTGCGGTGCACAATCGGCGCTAATGCGCGTTGTTTCGCTTTGCTTGCAGATTGACCCGCGGAACGCTTCGCCAATTCGATGACTCCAGGAACAACTTGCTCTTTCGCGCCCTGGCCAAACTCCGAAGGGGAGACTCAAGGGCCCTGCGCAGCTCTTCAGTTTGGCTGCATCTTTGTGCTAGGGGCCGTGTCACGGACCGCAGAATGCGAGAAACCGCGGCGCCAACCGCGTTTGCAACGGCCAATGCAGGACTATAGCAGTCTCGATACGCAGGAAGCAATGAAATCCGCGAGATCGCAGAGCTGATTTTCGGCGAGGATTTTCGGGCTAAGTTTGATTAGGCTCGGGCTTCAGATGCGCGTGACGGGATTGAACTCGGCAGCGGGCTGGTTACGCACTGCAATATAACTTTTCGTCACACCCAGGACGCGCTCTTTCAAAATGGAACGGTCAAGATGAAACAGTGCGCGAATAATTGCTTCACATCGCGAAGAGTCAGCGGGCGAGCCTCGTCGACAATCCGGTGAACGAATACCGGCTGCAAGCGACCGCGAGGGGCCATCGCGCAATGGGATGCTAGAAATTCCGTGGGAGATATTGAATGAATGCCGCGAGAAGATAGAGGCACTCAAAGGTAAATTTCATCTGCCGATCGTCGATATGCCGATTCTGGAAGTGACGATACTAGATGTGACGGTGGGGACCAGGTGTTCGCTCTCGTGTTCAGCGGAATTGTCTACGGCCCGGCACGCAAATGAGCTTGGAGCGCAGCTGAGGTCGCCTTCAGGCTCTGAATCATGAACGTGGGATGCTGCTCAGGCCGTCCTGTCAAGCAGGTAGTTACATGTAATTAATTCATTATCAACAACTTAATAGACATATCCGGTCGGAGCGCAGGCGTCCATTTTTTGCGATTTGCAGTCGCAATGGGCAGCTTTTCTCCATGATTGCGAAGGATAAAGGCTCGAGATCGGCTAGGGGAACGGTGCCTCGGGAAGGGCTAGAAACACTTTGGTAACCAGACTTTAGCGTTATCTAAGTTCCAAAATAGACAAAAAGATGAGTACTATCGATCCACAGCGACTCGTTTACAGGCAGTCGTAAGTTGAGGATCGCGTTGGAAGTTCTCCCCGGAAGCGCATTTTTTTTTGTTGAGGGGGAGCGGACCAGCGAGTTTCTGATGACTTGTCGACTTGAGATTTGAGAAGAAAGGCGGTTGGCGTCTTAATGAGCACGTCATCGCAAAGGGCAACTAAAACCGTGAGATCGGCAGAAATGTCAACGAATTTCGACACCAATCGCAAAGATGCGCCTGAGGCCGAATTGTTGTCGATTGCATTAATCGGCCCGGACGAGGGAAAGCGGTCGGAAGTGGCCAGAGCGCTTGCCGAAACGCGAAGGGTCGATGTCCGCGAGTTCGATTCATACCCGCCGGAAGTTGGAAACCTGCACGGATTGCTGGCGGTCTTCGATGTCGTTGTCCTGGATTTGGACAGTGAGCCAGCTGTTGCACTGGAATTGGTGGAAATAGCGAGCACCAATGACGCGGCGACGATTATGGTGTATTCGGAGAATGCAGATCCGAAACTCGCGGTCCGCTCAATGCGGGCGGGCGCGTGTGAGTACTTGCTTCTACCTCTCGAGCACGATGCTGTGAGCGAGGCTCTGGCCCGGATTGAAACTACGATTCGCCAGAAAGTTCTGCCTGGAGCGAGGACTGTTGGAGGATTGCATGTCTTTGCGGGGTCCAAAGGCGGATCGGGCGTAACGACAGTCGCCTGCAATATTGCGGTTGCGCTGGCCGAGAAATCGGACCAGAGCATCCTTCTCATCGACCTGGCTCTTCCCATAGGAGATGCGGCACTGTGCCTGGGAATTTCCGCAGGATATTCGACGGAGGACGCTCTACGGAATGTTGACCGCCTGGACGCGAGTTTGCTCAAGAATCTTCTGGTCCAGCATCGCTCGGGAGTGATGGTGCTTGCGGCTCCGACAAAAGTTCCCGAGGTTGAGGTTTCAAAAGGCGCGATCGACAAGCTGATCGCAATTGCGCGGAGCGAATTCGATCACGTGATCGTAGATGTGGGATCGAGAATTGATGTGGCGGCCAAGGTTCTCATCGAGGAAGCTTCGACTATTTACCTGGTGACCCAGACCGGTATCTCCGAGCTGCGCAATTCAAATCGACTGATCTCGCAGTATTTCGCGGAAGGAAAACCGAACCTGGAGATTGTGATCAACCGGTTTGAATCCCGCTTTCTGGAAACGGTAAACGAAGACGTAGTCGCCAAGGCTCTGGGTAAGCCGGTGCGCTGGAAGATTCCCGATGACCAGGACGCTGCGCGCGCGCTGCAATACGGCGACACGGGACGGCCTGAAACGCGCATTTCGCGCATAAGCCGGGAGATGGCCAGCTCGATCTCCGGACGCCCCATTCCAAAGGAGCGGAAGAAGGAAGTTGAGCCCAAAGTTTCTGCGAAAACTGTTGCGCGAGTTGCGCCTGTGAACAATACGCCGCCGAGCACCGCGAATTCGAAATCAGCCGATGGGCGCATGACTCCGGTGGTGACATGGCCGAAACCCGGTCCGATTACTTACGGGGAAAGACTGACCTTTGCGCAGCTGAACGCCACGGCATCTGTTGAGGGAACATTTGTCTACACGCCCGACCCCGGCTACGTGCTGCCAGTCGGTGCGCACACGCTGTGGGTGACATTCACTCCGGTAGACACGAGTGCTTACTCACCGCTGCAGGCCGCAGTATCAATTGTGGTGACCAAGGCGACACCGGCAATTTACTGGCCAACGCCAGATGGAATCACCTACGGCAACGCATTGGACGGGACGCAACTGAATGCGATGGCGCCGGTGCCAGGAAGATTGAGTTACTCTCCGGCAGAGGGCGAACTGCTGCCCCCGGGAATGCATACGCTCTCGGTAACCTTCATTCCTGCGGACACCGCGAACTACGCTACGGCACAATCGGCCGTGTCGCTGGCTGTAGCCAGGGCAACGTCAACCATTCAGTGGCCGACGCCTGATCCGATTACGTACGGCACGCAGATTAACAACTTGCACCTCTGCGCTGCGGCGTCGGTGCCGGGAAAATTCGATTACACACCTGGACTGGGCGCTGTGCTTGCGTCCGGTGAGCACAGGGTGTCAGTGGTTTTTACGCCGGAAGATACTGTGGGCTATTCGTCGTCACAGGCTGCCGTGTCACTGACGGTTGCCAAGGCAACTCCCGCAATCAGCTGGCGGAAACCAGATCCGATTTCCTGCGGAGCGCCCATCGGCGCTGCCCAGCTGAATGCCAGAGCAACAGTGCCCGGATCTTTTGCCTACACGCCCGCCGCGGGCGAGATCATGCACCCCGGAGCGCATGAACTCACTGCGGTCTTCACTCCGATCGACTCGCTGAATTACACAACATCGCATGCCGCAGTGCCCATCGCAGTCACCGAGAAATCGCCGACGATCATCACATGGCAGACGCCCTCTGCGATTTCATATGGCACAGCGTTGAGCGACGCTCAGTTGAACGCCACGGCATCGGTCGCCGGGACATTTGTCTACACTCCTTCTGCCGGTCACGTGCTCGCGCCGGGAAGCTACACGCTCACGGCGTCGTTTACTCCATCGGACACGGAACAATCCGCAGCGGCGCAAGCCACAGTTGTACTTGAAGTGGAAGGTATGGCTCGCGTCGAATCGGCACCAGTAGATTCGTCGCCAATGGATTCGACGCCAACCGAGACCCCAGAGCCGCCAACCGCGTGGACTTTTACCACAACCAACCTGGTCCACCCGGATTCCGCGCCGGTGGACGCAGCAGGTGAGCGCGCTGCCACCAATACAAGCCAGCGCGAAACGCGCACCTACAAAGGCGCTGTTTACGAGAAAGGTGAGGACGGCAAATGGCATCTCCAGAAGAATTAATTCCGTCGCTACCTGACACGCTCCCCGGAGATTTCGGCGAATGGGACAGCGAGGGGTCCGCTACGGCTACGGCTGTGGATTCGGGCGAATGGGAATCTGCTCAGCCTCTTAGTGAGGCTCCGAAGGCCTTTGGCCAATCCGCGAACGGCGAAGCGCGGGCGGCGGTTTCTGAACAACGGGAAGTTGCGAGCAACGCAAAGAGCGATGCAGTTCCGACGGCTAAGACGCTCAGCTCTCGCGAAGAATGGGAAGCATGGATAGAATCTCATTCGTTCAGCGAGGCTCCGAAGCCGTTTGGGAAAACCGCTCAGCGCGACGAGATGCCGGCATCTACAGTGGATAAGCCGCGTGGTTCATCTTCGTCCGCGCCGGAAATTGCGAAGAAGCAAAATGATTCCAGCAACGGGAATGGCAAGCCGTCTCCTGCGTCCAAGCCTGCTCAATCCGGTGAGTGGGAAAATTGGGTAGCTGCTCATTCCAACGGGAAGACTCCAAAGTCGAATGGGCGATCCACTGAGCCCAGGGCAACTTCGTCAGCCGCGGCGGAGAAGCCACGCTTTTCGGGTTCGGCTTCGTCTGCGACAGTGTCGGGGGCGGTGCTTGATGCAGAGCCTGAGTCGACGAGCAAGCCCGCGGTTCGACCTTCGAGGCCCGCTTCATCGAATCCCGTTTTGTCGAGTCCCGCTCCCACTAGCCCGGCATCATCCAGCCTTGTTTCGCTTGGGCTGGGAGTTAGCCGCGCCACCAATGCGGTTCCGCTGGCCGTGGGTAAGACAGCCGTAGTTGAGGCCGACGAAATTGTTCACTCGTCAGAACCTACAGCAACCTTGAGGCGCGAAGCCGACGAGGCTCTTTCCAAGCTGTATTCCTCGAAAGATACCGAAGTCGAGGAAGTGCCGAAAACTGCAAAGAAGAAATGGATCATTGTTGGTGGCGTCAGCGCCGGCGCGATTCTGATTCCACTAGTTCTGATGATGACGGTGTTCCATCACGGGACGACGCCCGCGGCGAAGCCATCTGTTCAGGCGGTCCCGGCAGCAACCGATACTCAGGTGGAGACGCCAGCGCCTGATCCGTCGGCCAGCCTGCCGACGAACCCGAGCACGCCGTCGGCAACGGCCGCAAAGCAACAGGCAGCGAACAGTCAGAACAGTCAGAACAGTCAGCCGAGTGCCACAGATAACTCGGTGAAGTCGCCAAAGACGCCGACGAAGTCGCAGGCGAAGATGATGGGCGATCAACTCAACGCGCCAACACAAATTGAGAAGCAAGCGGCCGAAAACGCGCCTCCGCCGAGTCTTGACACGGCCGGTGCGGATGGCCTGGGTGGCGGCGCCGCGAATGCGAGCGTCTTGAATGGACACGCACAGCCGGTGGTTAAATTTGTGTCTCCCAAACCGATTGCCGTATCGTCGGGTGTGGCGACTGGAATGTTGATTCAGAGAACGCCGCCCGTGTATCCGTCCATTGCCAAAGCGGCTCGCGTGGGGGGCACTGTGGTGGTGCACGCCACGATCTCAAAGAACGGAACGATCAAGGATTTGCACGTTGTGAGCGGACCGGCCATGTTGCAGCAGGCGGCCCTCGATGCAGTGCGGACCTGGCGTTACAAGCCCTACATGCTCAGTAACGAGCCAATCGAAGTTGAAACATCAGTCAACGTAGTTTTTTCGCTGGACAAATGAACTAGCGAATTGCCGGGTGTTGCCTGATTCCCGAGTGCTTCTGCGCGGGATGGCTCGCGTGTTTTCTCGATCGCATAACCAATCGTATAACTCCTGAGCGGTTCTCTTCCCGGTTCCCCACGATCCGGTCGGGAATCATGCGCGCCAACTTTGCGCCCTCCGCAATGGCCGATACGAGCCGAGGGAACCGGCGCGATTCACTGTACGTATCGTTATCAGGTCGTACGCGTTAGGGAGCAAAACACGATGCGGACGAAAATACTGCTGGGAGTGGTCTTGCTGGTTATCGCTTGTGGGGCGAGATCGGCTTTTGCTCAGGCATTTGCCGTAGCATCAATCCGCCCGAGCGCGGAGGCGGTGCAGTTTGAGAATGACGGTGAAACCACATTTACCTCCGACACCGTGCGGATGCGCGACGTGACCATCGAGACCTGTATCAAGTGGGCCTACGGCGTGCAAAGGGGCCAGGTTTCAGGCCCCAACCTCCTGACCTCGGAGCGTTACGACATCCTCGCCAAAGCCGACGGCGCGGCCAACGAAGAACAGCTGAGGCTGATGATGCGGGCACTGCTGGCAGAGCGATTTCAGATGGCGTTCCATACGGAAAGGAAAGAGCTGCGCTCGTTTGCCTTGGCAATTGCCAAAGGCGGCCCGAAATTGAAACAGGCGACGCCTGACGAGGTGCCCTACAGGAAGAACTCAAGGATGGGAACGGTGGCCCGCGCGACGACGATGCAGGAGTTCGCTGATTTCCTGTCCGGCCCCGTTCAAATGCCGGTTGTGGATAAGACCGGACTGACCGGTCGCTGGGACTTCGCTTTCGACTTTACGAATTACCTGGCAAATGAGCCGAAAGGGATCGATGACTTTCTACAGGTGCTCAACATAACGTTGCAGGGCGAAGTAGGGTTGAAGCTGGAGTCCGAAAAGGATGTGGTCGATGTGATGGTGATCGACCATGTGAGCAAGGCTAGCGCGAATTAGGCGACGCCAACGGGTTCAAAATCTGCTGTTCAGTGAGAGTCTGGCCCGCTCAATGAGTGCAGGTTTTTTGAGCCACTCTAAATCTTGCCTTTTCAATATGGCTGGATCGCTTTCAGGCGAAAACATTTTGTTGGCGTCCCCGACGGGATTTGAACCCGTGTTATCGCCGTGAAAGGGCGGTGTCCTAGGCCGGGCTAGACGACGGGGACGGCTGGGAGAGCGAAGCGCAGAGGTGAGATTGGCCGCGGGTGCCCTTAAAAGAGGCTACCAACTCGATGGAAAAGAGTCAAAAGCAGTTGGCGCACTGTTGCCACAGCTTCTTGTGACTTAATTACCGTCACTTCGGGCGGGGAGTGTGAGCCGAGGCGGGGAATGCAGTCGGGAATTGAATCTCGGGGTGGTTCTGAGATAGGCAGGACGGCCAAGACCTTCAGAGTCCGGCGACGCAGGCGGGACCGGTGACACGGGGACGGCCGGCAAGACCTGCAAAGCCTGCTGGAACGGGGCGGGGCGAACCAGAAGCGTCACCGGCGAACGGCCAAGTTGTGCGCTATCCTCGATGAAGCTTCGAGCATATACGTGTGCCTGCATCGTATGGCGCCGCGCTGATTTTTTGTATCAACTGCCTGATCCGCGTATCAGATAGAGCAGGCAAAGACCGCGACTAAGGCAGACGAAGACCGCAGCAGATCCGAATCCCGTAACAATGCGAATCCGGCAACTGGGCGAATCCAGCAACTGGGCGAATCCGGCGACGATAAGAATCCGGCAAAGATCGGAGTCCGGTAAGGACAAGAATCCGGCTAAGGCCAGAATCCGGAAATGGTCGGAATTCAGAAAATGGGGGCGGAGGTGCTTGAGGGCCTGCCCACACGCAATGGGCGATCTTGAATTGGGGATACTGTCCAGGATCTTGACCGGGGGATTCTGGAGTAGGGCTTAGGGCGCGGGGCGCAGGGTTTCATTTTAGCCAGAGGACGAGAAAATTGACGCAGAGCAGATTGCAGCGCATTTATACGATAAGTTGCGTGGTCCTGGTCGGATTGACGGCCAGTGGCTGCCAAAAGAAGCCGGCGGCAACAGCGCCAGGCGGAGGCGGGCCGCAGGCTTTGCCGGTGCAGACGGTTACGGTGAAGATGGTCCCGGTGGCGCAGAGCAGCGAGTATGTGGCCACCATTAAATCGCGGCTCTCCACCGAACTGCTGCCCCAGGTGAGCGGACAACTGACAGAGATTCGCGTACACTCCGGCGACCATGTGAAAGCCGGCCAGCTGCTGATGGAGATCGATGCGCGGCAGCAGCGGGCCACCGTCGACTCATTGCGCGCGACCGAGCAGCAGAAGAAAGCACTGGATGACTACGACACGATCGAGCTGGGACGGCAGCAAAAGCTGTTTGACGCCGGCGTGACCAGCCGCGACGCATACGAGCAGGCGCAACAGGCTTTTCAAAACGCGAAGGCGGACTATCAATCGGCAGTGGAGGCGCGCAAGGCGGCTGAGCAAGAGCTGGGCTACTACACGATCCGCGCTCCCTTTGATGGCGTGGTGGGCGATATTCCTGTGCATGTGGGCGACTTCGTCTCTCCGAATCAGTCACCGGCCACGATTCTGACGACAATCGACGACAACAGCCATCTTGAGGCGTATATCTACATTCCTACCGAGCGCGCCACCGAGGTACACCAGGGTCTTGCTGTGGACCTGACAGACGACAGCGGCAAGCTGTTACAGAAGACGCGAATCGATTTTGTTTCGTCGGAAGTGGACAGCACGCTGCAAGGGATTCTGGCGAAGGCTCCCGTGCAGGCCGGGCCGGAAGGACTTCGCAATGCGCAGATCGTTAAGGCGAGAGTGATCTGGAGCACCAAGCCGATGGCGGTGGTGCCAGTGTTGGCGGTGACGCGGCAGGGCGAAGAGAGTTTTGTGTATGTGGTGCTGAAGCAAAATGGAATGGCCGTTGCGCGCCGGACTTCGGTTGTGCTCGGCGACGCGGTGGGGAACAGTTATTCCATTGTGTCGGGATTGAACACGGGTGACAGCGTAATTATTTCGGGAACGCAGTTCCTGGTGGACGGCATGCCAGTGATGCCTCTGCCGCCGCAGGCAGCACCCGCTAAGAGTCCTGCGGCAAGCGGACCGCAAAGCGAGCTGGACGGTGCGCGGCCGGAGAGTGGCGCTGCGCCGCGCAGCAACTCGCGCAGTGGGGCGCGGGACGAGTCGCGCAATGAGGCGCGGAACGAGACGCGCAATGGGGCGCGCAATGTGGCCTACCATTCGCGCCACAGAAGACATAGAAGAGCCCGGGCAAGAAAGAGTCACCACACACCGCCGGCGACGGTTTCGTAGGAAAGAGGGCTCATAAGTGTTTGTAGATTTCTTCATTCGCCGCCCGGTCTTTGCTACGGTTTGCGCCCTGCTGATTATTCTTGCGGGAGCCATCTGCATTCCCACGCTGCCTGTCGAGATGTATCCCAATCTGGCTCCGCCGGTTGTGACGGTGACCGCAAGTTATGTTGGAGCGGATGCGCAAACGGTCGAGAAGGCGGTGACCATTCCGCTCGAAGAGGCGATCAACGGTGTAGAAGGCATGCGCTACATCAGCTCGACGAGCGCGAACAACGGCAGTTGCGAGATTGATATCACTTTCCAGACGGGATACAACCTGGATATCGCGGCCGTGGACGTGCAGAATCGGGTGGCAAGCGTGGAGGGCCGCCTGCCCGGAGAGGTTGTTTCGACGGGCCTCAACGTCTCGAAATCGAACTTCAACTTTGTGTTCGGCGCGGGATTCTATACGCTCGACGGACGCTACTCCAGCGAGTTCATCTCGAACTACCTGGACGTCTATGTAGTCGACGCGCTCAAGCGCGTGCCGGGCGTGGGCGACGTTGTGAACTTCAGCCCGCGCAAATATGCGATGCGGGTATGGCTCGACCCGGAGAAGCTGGCAGCCCGCGACCTGACCGCGACTGACGTAATCGCCGCGCTCGAGGAGCAGAATGTCGAGGTTCCAGCCGGACAGCTGGGGCAGCCGCCGGCCGACCCGAAGCAGGCTTATCAGATTCCCGTGCGTGTTGTGGGGCGGCTCACTAATCCGCAAGAGTTCGACAACATCGTCGTCAAGAATTCCGCAAACGGGCTGGTGCAACTGAAGGACGTAGGCCGCGCGGAGATAGGCGCGGAAAGTTACGGCACCGCGCTCAAGTACGCAGGCCACAACGCGATGGGTCTCGGCGTGGAGCAACTATCGACCGCGAACTCGCTTGACGTGGATCGCAAGGCGAAGGCCGCTCTTGCGGAGCTCTCAAAGAGCTTCCCGCCTGGGCTGCATTATGCGATTGCATTCGATTCCACAACTGCGGTGGGCGAATCGATACGAGAGGTGCTCAAAACGCTGGCCGCCGCCATCGTCATCGTGATTGCGGTGATCTTTTTGTTCCTGCTCGATTGGCGCGCCACGATTATTCCCGCTGTTACCATTCCGGTTTCACTCATCGGGACGTTCGCGTTTATCCGAATCTTCGATTTCTCCATCAACTCGCTCACTCTGTTTGGCATCACGTTGGCTACGGGCCTGGTGGTCGACGACGCGATTGTCGTCATTGAAAACGTGCAGCGCCACATAGCCATGGAGCATTCCGACGCACATGAGGCCACTTCGCATGCCATGGGCGAGGTGACCAGCGCCGTGATCGCCACATCGCTGGTGCTGATCGCAGTGTTTGTGCCGGTTTCATTCTTCCCGGGCGCCACGGGCATTCTGTATCGCCAATTTTCGCTCACCATCGCATTCGCTATCGCCATTTCGGCGTTCAACGCGCTTACTCTTTCGCCGGCGTTGTCGGCGCTTTTTCTGCGCGGCGAAGAGGCTCGCCCGCGCCAGTTGGATTTTCTTCACATCCGGCCGGTCTCGCGCGCCTTCGCGGCATTCGTTCATGGTGCCGACGCTTTCATCGCCTGGCTGGGCCGCACGTATGCCCGCGCCATTCATGTTGCACTGCAACTGCGTTATGTTCTCCTTCTGGTATTTTTTGTTGGGCTGGCCGCGACAGTGTGGATCTACCGCTCGGTGCCCACCGGCTTTATTCCGCAGGAAGACCAGGGCTATTTCTTTGTGATCGTGCAGGCGCCGCCGGGTTCTTCGGTCGCGTACACGACAGCCCTTGCCGATGAGGGCGCCGCAATTATTGCGCAGAATCCCCACGTGGTCGGGTTGTTTCAGATTATGGGCTTCAGCTTCGCCGGCAGCGCAGCCAATGCCGGAATGATGTTTGTCGACACCGCCCCGACGGACAAGCAAGGTGGGGGGCAGGGCGGAAAGCAGGGTGGAAAGCCTTACACGACAGCGGACGTCATCAAGGATCTGGGACCGAAACTGCAGATGCTGATGTTCTCTCCTAATGGAGGCATTGTGGAAGCGGTAGAGCCGCCGGCAGTGTCCGGCGTGGGCAGTCTGGGCGGGTTCGAGTTCATGTTGCAGGACCAGGGCGGAAACACGCTGACCGATCTGGATCGCGTGGCACATAAGATTACCAGCGCAGGCGCCTCTGATAAGGATCTCACGGATCTGTTCACGACTTTTTCCGCCAACGATCCGCAGGAGTTGGTGACGATTGACCGCGAGAAGGCCAAGGCGATGGGCGTTTCAATCACGCAGATCGCGACAACATTGAACGTCTTCATGGGGTCGGAATACATCAACGACTTCGACTACAACGATCGAACATATCGCGTGTATGTGCAGGCTGACCAGCAATTCCGCATGAACGCGAGCGAGTTGCACAGCTACTACGTGCGCTCCGACTCGGGGCAAATGGTGCCGCTCGACAACCTGGTTACCGTCGCCGCGAGCGCGGGGCCCCCGGTGATTACGCACTACAATCTCTTTCGCGCGGTGGAGATCGACGGCTCGGCTGCTCCCGGCGTGAGCTCTGGACAAGCGCTGAAGAGCATGGAGAAGCTGGCCACCGACAACGAGATGCACGGCATGACCCACGAGTGGACGGGCCTTACTCTCGACGAGATCGAGTCCAGCGGCAATGCACTCCTGATCTTCGGACTGGGAATTCTGGTCGTCTACCTGACGCTGTCGGCGCAATACGAGAGCTTCGCGCTGCCGTTCATCATTCTGCTGGCCGTGCCCATGGCGGTCCTTGGCGCACTTGGACTGGTTTCGCTGCGCGGGATGGCCAACGACGTCTATTGCCAGATCGGCCTGGTGATGCTGATCGGGCTCTCCGCGAAGAACTCGATTTTGATCGTCGAGTTTGCCGAGCAGTTGAGGCGCAAAGGCCGCTCCATTACCGAGGCGGCAATCGAAGCGGCGGAGTTGCGCCTACGGCCGATTCTGATGACTTCGTTTGCATTCATCATGGGCGTTTTGCCGCTGGTATTCGCAACGGGAGCCGGCGCGCAGGGACGCCAGTCAGTTGGGACTACGATTGTTGGCGGCATGTTGCTGTCTACTGTTTTGAATCTTGTGTTTATTCCGGTGCTCTATGTGATTCTGAGCCGTTTGCTCGGGCGCGGAGATGCGGCGGAGGCGGCAGCAGAGAGCTAGGCCGTAGCGCAGGGCCCAGGACGCGTGTCAATTTGAAGAGTCTCTCAGGGACTAAAGTCCACAATTCATTTGGCACAAGATTCGGCAGTCGGGGATGAATCCCCGACCTACCAGTCGTGCCCTTTTAAAGCGCAATCAAACTGGCCCTTGACGTGGGCCTAGGGCTTCTTGACTACCTGAGCCGGCCCAACCTGCGCGGCGGTGGCTGTATAGAGATGGCAATTATCCGCGGTTTCCTTGAATCGAAAATATGGGTGGAGGAATAGCGCGGCGCGCGCATCACCCGAGCCTTCAGCTAAATCAGTGAGCCAGACGCCGTCCGGCCGCGGCTGATTGCGAATGTGCAGCCACAGGCCCTTGTGCACGTTGGCCACGAGGCCGCCGCCGATCTTCAAATCCGCGACCGAAGTGACGTTGATATCGATGAGCTCGCCGGTTTGTTCTTCGATCGAGACGTTGCCCTGCATTACCTGGGCCAGATGCTGGTTGATATTTTTCGCGTCGAATTTTGGGTTGGGCACGATGTCATAAAAGAGCACGCTGCGGCCGTCGACTATCTGCCTTTGCCCGTTGGCCAGCATCATGGCTTGCATGAAATCTTCGAGCTCCTGGTTGTCCTTGTCTTCTTCCTTTTGAGCGTTGGCCTGGTTGCTGTACTTGAGCGTCTCCTTCATCACGCGATCGTCCTGCTTGCGCTGATCGTCGGCGGAGAGATCTTTGCCGTCTTTCTGGAGAGTTCGCTCGATGGGAATGCCGTTGACATAGAAAAGATCCGAAACTGTCGACGTATCTTTTTTTGTGTTGCCGTTGCTGTCGGTCTCGATTGTGTGGTCGGTGATGCGGCAGTCGTATTTTTCACGCTCCGCGGCGAGCTTGTGCTCATTTGCCAGGGCGCGTTGCAGTATTTCGCTGGCATTGGGCAACGGCGCGTTGAGTAGCGGCGCTTTGGTTGCGGGATGGGGATTTTGCGCGGCAGTGAGGCCGCTGCCGGCGAAAAGAAAGACGGCTGCGAGAAGAACGGCGACGAATTGAAAGATGGCGGCGCTGCGATTCACGGGAATCGACGACATGCATTTGTGACGAGGGAAATCGTGTTGCGTCACGTGGCAAGCTGCGGCGGGCCAACCGGCAGGGCAGGCATTTCGCCGAGTGTTTTTGCTTCGGCCACTACAGCGTCAAGGTGATCGAGCACTTCGGCCACGGTCATGGTGCAGATTTCGCGCCGCGAATCATAGCCCTCTTCGACCATTTGCTTCAAATACCGACCGGCAAGCTGAGCGGCGAGCTGGTCGGTGATCACCTTGCCGGTGCGCTTCTTCTGCTCAACCCAGGCGGTGCACGGCAAAGCAATCCACATGGGGCGGCCGTTGACGTCGAAACGGATGTCTACGGCGTCGGCGTGGCGCGTGGCGATGGCAACGATCGTGCCCTTCCAGCGGCAGTGCAGGTCTTCGCCGCTCCAGCGGTCGGTGACGTGGAAGTCTTCGTACATGTATTGAGCGTACCGTTCCGGGCATGTGTCCGCAAGCGGGCATGTGACGGCAAGCGGGCCAAGGCACGGCAAGCCGGCCGCGAAGCTGCAGGCGCTTACCACCCCGGTGGACTCTGCTTAAACCGCGCTGATACACTAGCAGGGTTGCGATGGCGCTATTTTCTACCGTTCAGACCCGCCAGCAACGCTAACCATAGCCATCAAAGGACAAGAAAGACCAAGTGGATAATCGAACTCGTCACGCCCTGAAAAAGGACAAATTTGCTCAGGCTGCCGCAAGCAGCGCCAGTTGGCTCGGCGAACACCAGGACTCTGCGGTGCGCTGGGTCATTGGCATTGGCATCGTTGTGATTCTGGCTATCGGCGGGCTGATCTTCTGGAACTTTCGCACGTCGGCGGCAGACGCGGCGCTGGGCTCGGCCGTGGATCTATACACGACGCCGCTCGCGACCCCCGGAGCACCAGTTGAAGCGGGCGCATACTCGACCGCTGCCGCTCGCGCCACAGAGGCCAATCGAGAGTTCGTGGCCATTGCTCACAATTACGGCTGGCTGCCGGAAGGCACCAAAGCCCGCTATTTTGCCGGCATTACCTACGAAGATCTGGGGCAGAACAGCAATGCCGAGACCGAACTAAAGGCCGCGGCTGGATCGTCGGACCGCAATGTGGCTAACCTGGCCAAGCTGGCTCTGGCTGGACTTTACCGACAGACCTCTCGCGATAACGATGCGGTTGCGCTTTATAACGAGATCATTGCCAAGCCTTCAGCGACCGTGTCAGCAAGCGTGGCGCAGCTGGACCTTGCCGATCTTTACGCCACGGAAGGTAAGCAGGACCAGGCGCGCGCGCTGTGGGCCAAGGTGAAGGATGCGGACAAGAACGGTGCGGCGGGGACTATTGCCTCAGAGAAGCTGGGGGCCAAGTAGGCTGCTAGCGCCGGCCGGACTGGATTGGGGCTGGGCCGTACTGGACTGGGCTGCATGGGCCTTTGAGCGGTTTCTGGGCCGTACTTGAGCCCGTTCCCAGCCGCACTGGGCACAAAAGGCGGGCTGGTCGCGAGGCAGGCGGTAAGTCAGTTCAATGGACAGGCTTTGAGCGCGACCTGAGCAGTTTCTTATCTGGCTGCGTCTGGTGAGTGATGAGCACCAGCCAGGTCATTGTCGCAGTCATTGCCGCGGAGTGGATGGACAATCCCACGAGCGCCGTGAATGATCAAGCCCGACAGCGCGCGGAAGACGCTGCGCTTGCGGCGCTGGTCGACCAGTATGCGGGCGCTCTGTACCGCGTAGCCTTTTCCATCTTACGAAATCAATCCGACGCAGAAGATGCGGTGCAGGAGGCGTTCGTGCGCGTCCTGCGGCATCGCGATACGCTGGGCGAGGTGCGGGATCACCGAGTCTGGCTGATTCGCATTGTGTGGAATATTGTGCTGGACCGTAAGCGCCGGGCGAAGACGCGGCCTGAGACGGACGACGTGGCCGACCTGGCGCGGGTGCTGCCCATGAAAGGCCTTTCAGCCGAGGAGCTTGCCACGGCGGCGCAACACCACGCGCATGTGCTGGCCTGCGTTGACCAACTGCCCGCCAAGGAGCGGCAGGTGATGATGCTCTCAGCCTTTGAAGAGCTGAGCAGCGTAGAGATCGCCGAGGTGCTGGAGATTTCCGAGTCGAGCGTGCGCTCACGGCTGTTCCGCGCGCGCAACCTGATGGCCGGCCTGCTCAATCATGAGAGAAATTTGCATGAGAGGAGTTTGCGATGAAATCGAACCCTCGAGATCCGATGACTTCTGACACTAAGTCTGACTCCGCGTCTGCTTTGGTATTAAGCCCGGCGGAAGAGGCTTTGCGGCTGATCGCCAAGCTGCCTGCGCCCGACGGGCTTGAAGACCGCGTGCATGCTGCTTTGAATGCGGTGCCGCGCAGAAGCCGTGTTCTGGCGTGGCCGAGGGGTCTTCATCCCGCTAATGGCTGGATGCGCGGGGCGGCGGCTGCGGCGATTGTTTTTGTGGTTGCCGGCGGAGGCTGGGGCGTTTATACGCGCGTGGAGCTGAACCAGCCGGCGAAGGTGATCGTGATGCCGACGCGGATGCCAACTGCCGGCGGTTTTTCCGGCGCCGGCGCAATGCGCACGCCGTTGACGCTGCCTGGGCCTGCGGCGCCACAGCCTGTCAAGATCAGCCCGGCCAAGGCAAAGGCGGCGAAGAAACCGGTTGTGAGGCGCAAGGCTCTCGGAGCTGGAGCGGCCCATACCGCGGCTGAGAGCGCGCCAGCTGAGGGCGCGCCAGCTGCGCAGCCTAACGCGTCCCGGTAGAAACCTCAATCCCGGGTAAGAACGAAAATCTCAGGAAATTCTAAGCGTCGAAATTCTATGCGTCGAGATTCTATGCGTCTTTGACGATTGCGCGGATCAGCATGCCGAGCAGCGCCAGCACGATTGCGCCCCAGAACGCAGGCCCGAGGCCATTGACGTGGAAGCCCGGGACAACGGCCGAGGCCAGAAGAATCATCAGGCCGTTGATTACCAGCAGAAAGATTCCCAGCGTGAGAATGCTCAAGGGAATGGTGATGATCTTGAGGAAGAGGCCGACAGTGGCGTTGAGCAGGCCAATGACGACCGCTGCGATTAGCGCCGGAATCAAACCGGCGACGTGAAATCCAGGCACGAAATGGGCAACAAGGAGCAGCGCAAGCGCGCTTAGGATCCAATGCAAAAGGAGTCTCATTCGGTCTTCCTCCAGCGAATCGGCCATTGCGACGTAGGCGAGAGAGCCGTCGCACTTACGACCGTCGCATCTACGGTATGATGCGCGGCATTGATGTGTCACTAATTTGGAGATCGAAGTTTTCAAATACCCGCCTGCGGCGACAATCGCAGTTCCACTCGTCTCGCCTCATTCGTTACCATTGAAGCCATGTTCGCGCGGCGACTGACGGTGAACCGAATTGACGCCGCGGGCGAGCGACATGCCTGCCCGATCGGACAAATTGACAACTTTGCGATGCGGAATTTCACCAACGATGCGGTCTTTGATGACACTTTTCCAGTCGCAGACGGGATTTTGGAGGCGGGAAATCGCGTTCCGCTGGATCAGTTGCAAAGGGCGATGGAAGATTGGTTTCGGCGCAAGGGCTACCTGAAACCTGAGGAACGGCTTGAGGTTGTCGAGAGTGCTCCGGGACAAAATCGGTGAAATTGAGAGACAAAGACGATCAAGAAATGCAACTGTGAAACTGTGAAGCTCTAGGATGCGGACTACAATGAGACATCGCGTGATTCACGACATTTTATGGGCGCTGTTTGTCCCGCCTGGAGTTACGTTTGTATGGTTGCTGATGAGCCGTGGCTTGAGTGGAACGCTTGGTACGGGCGACAGTGAGGCGGTTCGCGGTTGGACGAAGTCAGGTTTTTGGTTTCTCCTCATTTTCCTGTACGCGGCGGGATTTGCGTTCCTCGTCTATAAGTATTTCATCCACGAGACATGAGCCTCAGAATGATGCGGCACTCTCGCCCGAAAGCTCAAAGGAATGAGCAGGTTCGAGGTGTCTCGTAGTTTCACAGTTTCTGTGTTTCTGTGTGGTTTCCGCGCGGTGCCTGTATCTCGCTGATTTGGTTGATGCTCCAGGCGCAGGCAGTCTCACAGTTTCACAGCCCATTTTTTTCGCGTAGGGGGGAGGGGGGTATCACGCTGCGGCGGTCTGCGCTGCGCCGCTTGCACCCGTCCAGAGCAGCAGTTCGGCCTCGCGACGGCCTTTGAGGCCCGCGACAACTGAGCCTCCGGCATGGTCCCAGGCGAGCAGCTGTTCGCCAGCGGCCTGATAGTTTCCGACATTCAACTCGCGGAGCAGGGTTGAGTTCTCCAGCCGGCCTGCGCCGAGGTTGAAGCAAAAGTCCACGAGCGCGTCGAACTGGCCCTGCGTGAGGGCGACCTTTACCAGGCGGCCGACGGACTGTTCGGCATCCTGGACGTCGCTCGAAAGAATCGTGGCGGCCTGCGGTTCGGTGATGGCCTTGGGAAAAGATTCGTGCGGCTTGATCAGGTGGCCATAGCCGATGGTCGGAAACCCGGCGACATCGAGATAAACACGATCGCGAAAACCCTCGGACTTCTTGATCAGATCCAAACCCTCAGCGCTTAATTGCATGGAAAGCTCCTTTTTCGCCAGAAATGGCAAAGGGCCCGCGGTGAGCCCTCCTAAGGAAAGGAGGATTCAATGCAGACCCTAAGACCACGCTAGCAAAACGTGCGAATTAATCGGCAAACTTCCAAAATAATTTGGCTGACGAATATTTGGGCCGTCTTGGATAACGAACGAGGGTGTTGGCTGGCCCCTTGGACTGACAAAACCTGCCAAAACGCGGCGGAAAACGGCGAAAAACGTCGCGAAGCATCAGAAATCGATGCAATTTGGCTACTTGGCAGTTGAGTCGGACTCCGAATCGGCGGCGGAGCGAAGAGGGCCGCGTCTTGATTTGCCGAGCGCTCGGTAGTAGATCAGTTTGAAAATAACTTTCTCTCAGGGGCTAAAGCCCTCATTCATTCCACGCACCAGTTGGCAGGACTGAAGTCGTGCCCTTTCAAATCGCGTCGAAGCTGGACCACTACAAGCCGCTCATCGAATTTGCCAATTGCTCTGGTGTGGTGTTTCAATTGAGCTATTGAAACAGGGGTGCTCCACGCGGTGTGGGGCTGAGAAATACCCTCGAACCCGATCCGGATAATACCGGCGTGGGAAGTTTTCTCCAACCGAGCGGCATTCTTCATCATCTCCCTTTGCGGCGCAAGCTTCTTTGTTTCATGTGAACGCTGAAACGAAGGTCCCCATGCACGCAGTTGCTTATATCCGAAGAAGACAATTTTCGCTCTCTCGACGCGTTCGCGTTGGGTCGGCATACCTTTTCTTTTTCGGCTCCCTCATTGTTTTGCCGATCTCGCAGCCGCTGTGGGCGCAATCTGCACAAACCACGCAGACCGTATCGCAATCGCCGTCCAATAATTCTTCGGCTCAGCAGACGAATGCGCGGAATTCTGCGTCGCCGCAGCAGAAACCCGCACCTGTAACCACCACCGTTATCGTCCACGCCGAAATGGAAGACAACTATCTTCCCGAGTCCGTTACGGTGGGCACTCTGGACGGCGGCGAGCTTAAGAGCACGCCAATTTCGGCGTCCGTCATCACGCGCGACTTGCTCAACGACCAGGTCTCGCGATTGCTCTCTGACGTTATTCAAAACGATGCTTCCGTTGACGATGACTACGCGCCAGTGGGCTACTACGGCGACTACGAGATTCGCGGCTTTCCCCTTGATCTCGCGACCGGGCTCGAGATCAACGGCATGACCATTGCAGGCGAGCAAGATGTGCCGCTCGAGAACAAGGAAGCCGTCGAGTTCCTCAAGGGCATTGCGGCCGTCGAAAGCGGCGTGGCGTCTGCCGGAGGCCTGATCGACTACGTGACCAAGCGCCCAGCCAACATCGGGGCCGTCGATTTTGCGACAGACCATCGCGGCACGGCTTATAGCGCGGTTGATCTTGGCCATCTGTTTGGCAGCCGCAAACAAGTGGGCGCGCGCGTGAATCTAGCCGGTGAAAGAATTGTGCCCTACATGAATGACACCGAAGGCTGGCGCGCGATGGGCGCGGGCGCGGCCGATTGGAAACTGAATGCGGCAACGATTCTCAAAGGCGATTTCGAGTACCAGCACAAGACCGAGCGCGATGGCAGCGGCTATCAGCTTCTGGGCGGAACTGTGCTGCCCGACATTAACCGCATCTACCGCTCGACGATGGTTGGCGATCAGCCGTGGGGGCTGCCGGACACCTACGACACGTTCAACACAGATGCGCGCCTGGACCACACTTTCTCGCCCGCGTGGCTCGGCTTTGTGGCTGCCGGCCTGAGCCACTCGCTTATCCAGGACAACGTGATCTACGCCTACGGTGCGTCGCTCGATCCCAACAACAACTACGCCGTAGATTGCCCAGGCGCGCCCAATGCGCCCGCTTACTTCTTCTGTCCGCCGGTTACCGGCGTGACAGACGGTGGCGACTACGGCATCTACGACTATCGCGACCCCGGCGAACTGCGCATGGACGCTGAGGCCGAAGCGATGGTCACGGGCCATATTCATACTGGCGCCATCACGCAAGACCTCACCGCTGGCGGAGTCGCATTTCTGCGCAGCGTGCAAGAGCCTGGATTCTACACGGCGGCAAATCCATATTCACCCGATGGCATCGTGCAGGATGGCGCAGTCTACACCTACGTTGGCTCGGAGAACATCTATCAAACGAACGCGGCACTACCGCCGCCTGGCGATCCGAACTCGCTTGAACCTGCGGTGCAATCCGCCGGCCCGCGCCGTCTTTGGGAAGACAGCCATCAAGCATCAGGCGTGATTCAGGACCGCATCCATCTTCCGCATCGCGTTGAGTTCACCGCCGGCGCGCGTTACGATTCGCTGCGTGACCACAACTACTCCGCGTACGCGAGCTGTAGCGATCCTTCTGAACTCGATCCTTCGACCGTGACCAATCCGAATGCTTGCGCGCCGGCGATTACGAACAAGCCGATCTGGCTGCCGCAATTCGGCGTCACCTACAGACCAATCGAGAATCTGACTCTCTACTCAAATTATGGAGTGACGTTGTCGCTCGGCCCGCAGGCGCCCTTCTGGGCCGACAATGGCAGCCAGTTTCTTGCTCCGTTCTTCACGCGCCAGGCGGAGGTCGGCGTGAAGTATGAGCCCGGCCAGCGCATTCTGCTTACCGCAGCGCTCTTCCAGATGCACGCGCCATTCTTTTATCCGGCGAGCGACGGAACGGGCGGCTTCATTTTCGTCTCGCAGGGCCACGAAAGACACGACGGTATCGAGCTTAACGCCGAAGGAAAAGCCGCCAGCTGGTTGCGCCTGAACGGCTCGGCGGAAGCGATGAATGGAATCTCGACCGATACCGGCACGCCGTCGTTCGATGGCGAGCAAGTGATCAACGTGCCGCATTTGCACACGAATGTGTTCGCCGATCTCACTGTGCCTCACCTGCGAAACCTTCATCTCCTGCCGGGCTGGAGCTACACATCGCGGAAAGAAGCTACGCGCGACGATGCGGTGAGCGTGGCGAGCTACAACCTCTTCAACCTGGGCGCGCGCTACACGCCCGGTGGCGAGCAGGGGCACGTCACGTTTCACATTTATGCCGACAACATCGGCAACAAACGCTACTGGTCCGACACTGGGGCGAGTTTCGGCGATACTTTTGTCTGGCTGGGCGCGCCGCCGACGGTGCGCCTTGACGCACACTACACTTTCTAGAATCGCGGGACCTGTTGAAAGGCGAGGCGGCAATGAGCGAAGTGGCAAAAGCTCACGGCATGGATGGCTCGCTGGTCGAGCCGGACTGGCCCACGCTTAATCTGGCGGAGCTGCGCGCGATTCTTGCGAAGTTCCTCGATCTCGGTGAAGCGACGCACATCGTCTCCGTAAGTCCGCGCCCGTTTTCGGCGGCTGCAATAGTGGCTACGCGGAACTTCAGCGTGAAGGAGCAGCGCGTCTTCGTCAAGCGCCATCACCGCTCGGTGCGAGATCGAGAGGGACTCATCGAGGAGCATCACTTTCTGGCGCAACTCAGTGCGAATGGCGCCCCTGTCCCGCGTGTCGTGGCTTCGGCGGCGGGAGAGACAGCGATTGAAACGGGGGAATGGACCTATGAGGTGCACGAGATTCCGGCCGGCATCGATCTCTACGCAGATGCGATCTCCTGGACGCCGTTTCGCAGCGCAGCCCACGCGGGTTCTGCTGGCGCGGCGCTCGCGCGTCTCCATCTTGCCGCGCAGAATTTCGATGCTCCGCCGCGCAAGGCGCGCCCGCTTGTCGCCAGCTTCACCATCTTTGCGGTGAGCGACACTGTTGCCGCGATGGAGCGCTACCTCGCTGATCGTCCCTCGCTGGCCGGCCACAAAGCTCTCCACACCAACGCTGAACAGGCTCTCGAGCTTCTCGCTCCGTTTCACGCCGAGCTTCTGCCCCATTTGTCCGCGCTCGCGCCGCTCTGGACACACAACGACCTGCACGCTTCCAATATGTTTTGGAGCGACGCTGGTCCAGATGCCCGCGCCACCGCCATCATCGATTTCGGCCTTGCGGACCGCACCAACGCGGTGCACGACATCGCGCACGCCATCGAGCGCAACATCGTCGAGTGGCTTGCACTCGTCAACGATCCCGACCGCTCCGACGACGTGCGGATTCATCTCGATCATCTTGATGTGTTTCTTGACGGGTATGAATCCGTTCGTCCGCTCTCGAGCGAGGAATCCCACGCCCTCGCGCCAATGGTCGCTCTTTGCTGCGCGGAATTCGCGCTTTCTGAAGCCGATTATTTTCTTGGTGTTTTGCGCTCGGAGGGGAAAGCGAAAATGGCCTATGACGGCTGGCTTGTCGGCCACGCACGCTGGTTTTCGAGCGTCGCCGGCTGCAAGCTGCTCGATTCTCTACGCAGCCGGGCTGGACGCAAAGACTTGCTCCGCGTCGCACAGCAGGAAAAGAAAGCGGCTCGGCCATGATCTTGACCGTCGCCACCGCTTTTTCGACTACTGTTACCGCATACTTGGCCGCACACGGTTTGGAGCTCGCGGGGGTCCTTACGGCGGCTCTCGGAATCTGGCTGACAACGCGGCGACTTCTCATTTGCTGGCCCATCACGCTCGTTTCGATCTTCATTTACATGGTCGTGTTTTTTCAGGCGGGGCTTTTTTCTGATGCTTTGCTGCAAGTGTTCTTCGTCGTGTTCACGATCTATGGATGGTGGCACTGGTGGCGTGGCGTACGCGATGAAGGCGAAGTGCGCGTGGTCCCGCTGCCCCTGCGGAACCTCATCATCGCTCTCGTGTTGGGCGTGATTGGGAGCTTCGTTCTCGGATCGCTGGCCAAGCGTCTCGATGCCGCGCTGCCGTATCTTGACGCCATGCTGATGAGCTACAGCCTTGTGGCGACATGGTGGCAGGCGCGCAAGCATATCGCGAATTGGTGGGTTTGGATTCTGGTGGACGCAATCTACGTTGGAGAATACATCTACAAGGGCCTGTGGCCGACGGCGCTGCTCTATGCGGCGTTTGTGCCTCTGGCCGTGCTTGGCCTGCGCGACTGGCGTCGCGCGGCAGCAGCAGCTTAGCTCACCACCTGGACAACATTCTGGAGCGGTTCGCCCTTGATATATCTCTCCAACTCCTGGGCGGCAACCCGCAGCGCGCGCGGCGCAAACTGCGGAGTCGATCCGCCGATATGCGGCGTGAGCAACAGGTTTGGGCAGCTCCAGAGCGGGTGCCCTTCCGGCAACGACTCGGGATCTGTAACATCGAGTGCCGCGCGAATCCGTCCCGAATTAAGCGCCTTTACCAGAGCGTTCGTATCCACTATTGGGCCGCGCGCGGAGTTCACCAGCAGAGCGCCCTGATGCAGCAGCGCAAGCTGCCGCTCGCCGATCAGCCCGCGCGACTGCGCCGTTGCGGGAAGAATCAGAATCACCACATCCGCGCGCGGCAGTAAGTTGTCCAGCTCGCTTACGGCATGCACCTCTGGATCGGTTCGCGCGCTTCGCGCGACGCGAATCATCGTGACAGTAAATGGCGCAAGCATGCGCTCGATTTCACGGCCGATCGCCCCGTAGCCCACCAGCAGAACCGTCTTGCCGGTCAGCTCCTCCGCTAGCACTGGCGGATAAACTGTGTGCGTGTCGCCGGTGATCGTCGCGTAGTGCGCGCTGGCCTCAATTCGCCGCTTCCAATTGCCCGACCGCTGAATGTCGAGATACAACGGAAAATATTTCAGCATCGCCAGGATTGCCGATACCGTCCACTCGGCGGTGGAGATATTGTGGGCGCCATGCGCATTGCAAATTGTTACGTGCGGGCCCACCGTTCCGGGAATCCACTCCGTTCCCGCCATCATTGCCAGCACCAGCTTCACGCCATCCAAGTGCGGCCACGCGCGCATCGCCCTGGTCGAATAGGGATCGGGGATCCAGACATCGATCTCGACGTCGCCGTCCATTTTGTCCGACACCGGGATCAGCTCGATCCCCTTGGGGAAATCGCGGAACAGCTCAATCGGCAATGTGGCAGGGTATCCGACTCGCAGCATGGGGTTCGCGGCGTGACCGCCTGGGCTCCTTGAGTGTATGGTATCGCAGCCGCGAATCGGGATTTCTCGACAGATGCCTTTGCTCTCCTGCTGAGCGAGAGCACAGAGGCAATCGCGATTAGACTGCAAGCAACTCTGTGTACACCGCCATTCCCACGACGGCATCGGCGCCAATCGCATCGAGAGCGTCCACTTCCTGCTGGCTGCGAATGCCGCCGGCGACGATGAGCTGGCGTTTTGTGAGCTTGCGCAAACGCGCTGCGGTTTCGATGGGAAAGCCCTGCAACATGCCTTCGCCGTCGACGTGCGTGTAGAGAAATGCCGCCACGTGCGGTTCAAGCTGCGGGATCGCGTCGTCGGGAGTCAGCTCCACTTGCGACTTCCATCCTTTTACGGCAATGCGGCCGTTCTTCGTGTCGATTCCGGCGACGACGCGGTCCGCGCCCACGTTTTCCGCCAGCGCCGAAGCAAACGACGTATTGACTGCACCTTCCTGCGAAAAAAGCGCTGAGCCGATGATGACGCGCTTTGCTCCCGCATCCAGCACTTGGCGCGCGCGGTCAATCGTGTGGATACCTCCGCCGGCCTGCACTGGTAGCCGCTTCGCAATCTGCTCCACAAGCGCGGAGTTGTCACCCTGCCGCATGGCTGCGTCCAGGTCGATCAACTGGACTAACGGAAATTTAGAAAACTTCTCGATCCAGTATTCAAAATCGTCGAAGGCCAGCCGCAGCTTCTCGCCCTGAACAAGCTGCACAATGCGCCCGCCCATCAAATCAATCGAAGGAATCAGCATGGCAGCCTCACCGGAACGCCCGCTTGTGCTAGCTCCTCTTTGAGCGAGCGTGAAGTCGACACGCCAAAATGAAAGATGCTTGCCGCGAGCGCTGCATCCGCCTTGCCGCGCGCGAACACATCGGCAAAGTGCTTCACGGTTCCCGCGCCGCCCGAGGCGATTACCGGGATTCGAACGGCTTCGCTCACCGCGGCGGTTAATTCACAATCAAAGCCCGCGCGCGTTCCGTCCGCGTCCATCGAGGTCAGCAGAATCTCGCCCGCGCCGCGCTGTTCTGCCTCGCGCGCCCACTCGACGACTGTGCGGCCAATGGGGCGGCGGCCTCCTTGCACGTACACCTGCGCATCGCGAACCGGATCCGCTGCTGCTGGGTCGCGGCGCGCGTCAATTGCGACGACGACAGCCTGCGCGCCAAAGCTCGCGCCAATCGCGCTGATAAGCGAAGGGTCTGCCAGCGCCGCGGAGTTGATGCTCACTTTGTCCGCGCCTGCCTCGAACACCTGCTCCGCGTCATTCGCGGAGCGAATCCCTCCGCCCACGCAGAACGGCACAAACAGCTCGCGCGCTGTTCTTCTCACAGTTTCGAGAAGCGTCTGCCGGCCTTCGTGCGTTGCCGTAATGTCGAGCAGAACGATTTCATCGGCGCCTTCGCGTGCGTGCCTCGCCGCCTGCGTCGCGGGATCGCCCGCGTCAACGAGGTCGAGAAACTGCACGCCCTTTACCACGCGGCCAGCGTGCACGTCGAGGCAGGCGATGATGCGCTTGGTCAGCATACCTACCTCTTCACCACGTAGCGGGCGACAAGATCGCCGAGTTCGGCTCGCTGGGTTGGAGAGAGCGCAGAAGTTGGAAATAGAAAGAATCGACAAGCATTGATATAGATCAGCGTGACCCTATCGTTCTGAGCAAAACCCATGACACCGGTCCATGGTAGCCTTACTTCCTCGGATCCTGGATTCTCCTCAACGATCCGCTGATCATCGATCTCAATTGTGCTAGTGCGACCGGAACGCGCTGGTGGAAACATTTGCCTATAACCCCGCCGCGTCAAGGCGAACGGAAGAATTGGGAATGCGACGGTCGCGCACAACGACCAGGCCGCTAATACCATCGCTTGCTCAAGCACCTCCGTGTTCTTGCTGATGCTGCCGACGACAAAGAGGACCAGGCTGATCAAAAAGAGCAAGCGCCAGATCCATGGAAGAAGTTGCCGGCTCAATTTGCGCTTGCGGTGAAGCTTCAGAGCAACTTTGTAATCATCGAGAGTGATCGTGAAGTCAAACCTCATTTTGCGAGCTCCAGAAAATTACGCAGGATTTTCAGCCCTGTCTCACCTGACTTTTCCGGGTGAAACTGCACGCCCATCACGTTTCCGCGCTCGACGGCTGCCGCGAACGGTTCAATATATTCGGTCACTGCTGCGGTGTCGTTTGTGACCGGCCCTTTGTAACAGTGCGTAAAGTAGACGAATTCGCCAGGCTCAACTCCCGCCAGCAGTCGCGAGCTTTTTCGCACTTCGAGAGAATTCCAGCCGACGTGAGGAACTTTTTCTGTGCTTTCGGCAAACCGCGTACACGATTCAGGGAAATGCTCGAGCCCCGGCTGCGTGGGCGCTTCGGTTGATCCGGAATAAAGCCACTGCATGCCGACGCAAATTCCCAGGAACGGCACGCCGCGCGCAATCGCCGCTCGAATCGCGCCTGTCAGCCCTGTCTTGTCAAGCCGTTTGGTTGCGTCGAAGTGACCGACGCCGGGAAGCACAATGCGTTCCGCCGACTCAACCAGCGACAAATCGCCGTCCGTGACGACCGTCTCCGCGCCAAGATGCCGCAGCGTCTTGAGCACCGAGGTCAGGTTGCCGGCTTTGTAGTCGATCACCGTGACGCGCATGTTTCCAGGCCTCAGGGGCTAAAGCCCCAAGTCATTTCTGGTCTTCATTTGGCACGACTGAAGTCGTGCCCTGATACAAAACATCTCTTTTCTGGTCTTCATTCGGCACGACTGAAGTCGTGCCCTGATACAAAACATCTCTTAAAGCATCGGTTACAGCAGACCCTTCGTACTCGGCAACATTTTGCCCAATTGCTTGTCGCGCGAGCAGGCCACGCGGAGCGCCCGCGCAAACGCTTTGAAAATCGCCTCGATCTTGTGGTGGTTCGAGCGGCCGTACATCGTCTTCACATGCACATTGGCGCGCGCGCCGCGGGCGAATCCTTCGAAGAAGTCAATGACCAGTTCGCTTTGCAGGTCGCCGACCAGCCGCGTGCGCACTTTTGTGTCGACAGCAAACGCCGCGCGCCCACTGAGATCGACAGCTGCGATGGCGAGCGTTTCGTCCATCGGCATTACGAAATAGCCGGCACGCAGAATGCCGCGCTTGTCTCCCAGTGCACGGTCAAACGCTTCGCCCAGCGCAATGCCAACGTCTTCCACCGTGTGGTGCTGATCGACATCCAGATCGCCTACGCACTTCAGGTTCAGATCAAATGCGCCGTGCCGCGTGAAAAGCTCCAGCATGTGATCGAAAAATCGAATTCCGGTGGAGACATTGTATTGGCCCTGTCCTTCGATCGCGAGCTCAATCTCGATGCGCGTCTCGTTGGTGTTGCGCACGACGGCTGCTGTGCGCTTTTTTGCGTTCGTGCTATCCCGGGTCTCAGAAGCGAGATCCCCACCCCACGGACGAGGACCTGTCCGCGGGGACCCCGGACCCGGGGCACCCGGCTTTCCCGCGCCCGCGCGGCCCTTTGTCTTTTTCTTTGTGCTCATCGCGTCTCCCCTCCTGTCTGCAGCGCCGACAGAGCGCTGTTCAGCGCAGTCACTGCTTGTTTCATTTGTGCGCGTGTTCCGATGGTGATGCGCACGTGGCCATCGCAACCGGGATCGCTCGATCGGTCGCGCACAAGTACGCCTGCTTCGCGCATCAGGCGCACAAACTCCGCATGCCGCGCGCCAATATCAACCAGGACAAAATTCGCCCGGCTTGGCCAGCGCCTTACGCCAGATGCATCGAGCGCTGCCTCGAACTCTTCACGCGCCGCCAGTACCTCACCCACATACCAATTGAGATAGGCCGTGTCTTCGAGCGCTGGCGGGAGGCAGGCCAGCGCCAACGAATTCACGCTGTAGGGCGAGAGTACGCGCCGCACCCAGCGCATCAGGTCGACTGGCCCAGCGAGAAGCCCCAGGCGCAATCCTGCCAGCCCATAGGCCTTTGAAAATGTCCGCGCCACCACTAGATTCGGCAGCGTCCCCACAAGGTCCATTACTGTTTCGCCGAAAAAATGAAAGTAGGCTTCGTCGACCAGCAAGACAGCTTGTGGCGCGCGCCGGGCTAGCTCCAGCAGTTGCTCGCGGGTAGCCACCGAGCCCGATGGGCTGTTCGGATTGGCAATCGCAATGACCTTAGTTTGCGACGTAATGGCGGCGACGAGCCGGTCGAAAGGGAATTGAAGATCGTCAGCAGCCCGCACGGTGACCACTCGCGCATCTGTTGCGGAGGCATAGACCTCATACATTGTGTACGTGGGCACAGGCATCAGCACTTCGTCGCCTGCTTCGAGAAACGTCTCGAAGAGCACATGAATCGCTTCATCCACGCCGTTGGTCAGCGCAACCTGTTTGGCGCGCAGCCCAAGATGCGCTGCCACGATTGCTTCCACAGGTTCGCGCTCCGGATAGCGGGTCAACGCGCCCGCCGAAATCTGCGCGAGCCTGTCGCGTACACGCGGCGAGCACTCGATCGTGTTCTCATTAAAGTCCAGCCGCATGGCTTCGCGGCTGCCGAGCGGTGGGTGGTACTCCTTCATCTGTTGCACACGCGCGCGCGGCGCAGGGGTAGCCGCCGTTTTTTCGCGACCTCCCCCAGGAGCTAAAGCCCCCACTTTTTGGGTGCGGTTGTTGGCACGACTAAAGTCGTGCCCTTTCAAAGCCTTTGCGCGCTGAGCAGTATCTTCAGCCACGTTTCTCTCTCTTTCTGCCAGCGCTCGAACCAAGCCGCGTTCGAATCGCCTCGGCGTGGCCGAGCAGTCCTTCGGCTTCAGCCAGCAGGGCAGCTTTCGGCCCCAAGGCCGCTACGCCTTGCGCGGAATACTCTTGCACGGTGATGAGTTTTATGAAGTCGTTCACGCTTAACCCACCGCGCACCCGCGCCATGCCGCCAGTCGGCAGCGTGTGATTCGGCCCCGAAATGTAGTCACCCATGGGCTGCGCAGACCAGCGGCCGACAAAGACCGATCCTGCATTTTCGACCCACTTCAGGTCGCTCGCCGCATCCACGGTCAGGTGCTCAGGCGCAAGGCGATTCGTGATTGCGCGCGCTTCCGCAACCGAGCTTGCCACAATCACCACTCCATTGCGCTTGAGCGCCTCGCGCGCGACGGCGTTGTCGCGGCTGTAGTTTTTCGCTTCGGCCATCACGGCTTGCGCGAGTTCTTCGCGCGTCGTAACGAAGATAGCGAGAGCCTCGGGATCGTGCTCGGCCTGAGCGACCAGATCGCTGGCAATGCCGGTCGCGTTGCCGCGCTCGCTGGTGATGACTATCTCCGTTGGTCCGGCGAGCATGTCGATGGCGCAGTCAAATGCGACAAGGCGCTTGGCTGCGGTGACGTAGAGGTTTCCCGGTCCCACGATCTTGTCTACACGCGGCAGGCTCGCGGTTCCGTATGCCAGCGCGGCCACGGCGTGCGCACCGCCCAACCGGTAGAACTCGGCGATTCCGAGCAGGTGCGCCGCGGCTAAGGTTTCCGGAGCAGGCTTCGGCGAAACCACGACAATGCGCTTCACTGCCGCGACCTGAGCGGGAATTGCGGTCATCAGCAGAGTTGATGGCAGCGGATGCCGTCCGCTTGGCACGTAACATCCGACAGATTCCAACGGGCGCACAAGCTGGCCAGTCGTCAGGCCATCAACGGTCGAGTGATTCCACGATTTGGGCATTTGCCGCTCGGCAAATCTGCGAATCTGCTTTGCAGCCGTGGTGAGCGCATCGCGCAGCGCGGGATCGAGCCCCTTCCAGGCGGCCGCCATTTCGCCTTGGGTTACGCGGAGCGCCTTCGGGCCGGCGAGGCCGTCGAATTTCGCCGCGTAGCGCAGCAGCGCGCGGTCGCCGCCTTTGCGGACATCGGACACGATGCGCTTCACCGCGGGCAGCACCTGGTCCAGCGCCGCGCCGCCGCGCCGTTCGAGAGCGGCCAACACGGCTGCCGCCTCGCGCACGTTTCGTCCTGTGGTCCGGATCAGCTTCATTGTTTCCGTTTCCTAATTTCCCTGTCTCGCCGGCGTGTCTTCTTGCGAATGCCGGGCACTTGCGCAGCCCGACAACAATACTTCATCTGAGCGGCTGCGCTCCGAACTTTGCTGCCCAATCGCTCCTATGCTTCTTCAGCAATTCATCCACTTCCTGGGGGTGCAGGTCCTTCTCGAAGCAATCAAGAATCTCGTACTGAAACGCCGGCTCCCCGTGAAGATTCCATTCTTCCTGCAACGAACTGTCCACGCTCAAACCGTTGCGCAAAGTGAACCAGCAACGGTTCTGGGTGGCCTGAAGATTATTCGTCGCGCCCACCCAGACACGTCCCGTCACCGTACAGCGCACAGCGTAGATTCCGACGTCCGGCTTTTGTTCTTTGAATCGCCGTATGGTCTCTTTTCGTGATTCCTTCGTCGGCATTCGTCGCCCCTTTCCTGATCATGGTCCGATTGCGTCCCTGCTGTTTTCGCCTCACAGCACAACTTTGTTCAGCGGATACTCCACAATTCCCGCGGCGCGCGCCGCTTTCAATCGCGGGATAACGTCGCGCGCCACGCGCTCTTCAAGAATCGTGTTGACCGCGACCCACTCTGAATCGCTCAACTGCGAGATGGTCGGCGAATTCAATGCCGGCAGCACTGCCAGCACAGCCGCCAGATCACCGCGTTTCACGTTGAGCATCAGGCCGATTTGGGCTTGCGCGTCAATTGCGCCGCGCAACATGAGCGCGATCTGATCGATCTTCTGCCGCTTGTCCGGGTCGGCCAGCGCAGCTTTGCTCGCGATCAGGTGCGTCTCGCTCTCCAAAACCGTGTCAATGATTTTCAGGTGATTGGCCTTTAGCGAGCTGCCGGTCTCTGTCACTTCAACAATTGCGTCGGCCAGCATCGGCGGCTTGACTTCAGTCGCGCCCCAGCTGAACTCGACCTTCACATTTACGCCCTTCGCGGCAAAGTAACGCTTGGTCACTTCGACGAGTTCCGTGGCGATGATCTTGCCTTCGAGATCCTCGGCCTTTTCGTAGCCGCTCGCCTCTGGCACAGCAAGCACCCAGCGCACCTTGCGACGGCTTTGCTTGGCATAGGTCAACGTGGTCACGCTGGCGACGTCGAGGCCGCTCTCAACCACCCAGTCGATGCCGGTTAACCCCGCGTCGAGCACGCCGTGATCCACGTAGCGCGCCATTTCCTGCGCGCGAATCAGCATGCATTCGATGTCGGCGTCGTCGATTGACGGAAAATAGGAGCGGCCGTCGGCGTAAATATTCCATCCCGCGCGCTTGAAGAGCGCGATGGTCGCATCCTGCAGGCTGCCTTTGGGAATTCCAAGTCGAAGTTTGCTACCCACGGGTCACCTCCGCGCCGACCGTGACGGGCCGCGTAAAGCAGCTTATCGTGCCCTCGTGGCACACGAGGCCGTCGCCTTCGACCTCCACGCGAAACAGCAGCGTGTCATTGTCGCAGTCGGTCGAGGCCGAAACCACGCGCAGCCGGTTGCCGCTGGTCTCGCCCTTCATCCACAGCTTCTGGCGGGTACGGCTCCAGAAGGTGACAAAGCCGGATTCCTGCGTCTTTGCGTAGCTGGTTGGATTTAGGAAACCCAGCATCAGTACTTCGCCGGTGCGCGCATCCTGCACGATTCCCGGCACCAGGCCATCCATCTTGTCGAAATCAATCGCCGTTTGCTTTTCTGGCGCCGTATTGTCTGAAACTTTCTGGTCGCTCATGTCTTGTCCTGTCTTTGCTAAGGTTTTGCCCAAACACGAAAAAACCCACCAGCGGTATTCGCCGGCGGGCTTGGGTGTATCTTTTCGATCTCTCTGGCCGATTTAGCTCAGGCCATAGCAGTCCGCCGGCATGGATGTCCCATGATGATGGTGGTGGCCGTGATGGCGGAGGCTCTGCATCTGTATTCAAAGGTACGGGGAAAGCTGGCGTGGTGTCAAATCAATTTTTTCCCGCGCGGCGTGCTTCATGGCCCTTACCGCACCGGTTCGCTTTGCACATGCAGCAGATCCACCACGCGCTGGTAGAGCCGATTGCGCAAATCAAATCGCCGCGCTGCCGGGGTCACATAGCGAATCTGGAGATCGATCCCCGAGCCGGAAGGGCGCAGGTTCACCACGGGCTTTGCGCTGAATCGGCCCAACTCTTCTCTGTGTGCGCTATGCTTCCACTCCTTCTCGGCACGGCTCGAATTCTCCTGGGTCTCTTCGGCAGCAACTTTCTGTACCTCTTCAATCAGCGCGTGTACGTCTGTGGCCTCGGGCACGCTCACCGTAATCTCGTCCCACATCCACTGGCCGGCAGTGGAGAAGTTGAAATACTGCCCGCGAATTGCAAATCCGTTCATGAACGAAATGCGGCGGCCAGTCGGATAGCCCTGGTCTGCCAGTCCCCCGGTTTCAAGCAGTGTTGTCGACATCAATCCAATCTCCGTCACGGTGCCGGCAACACCGTTGACGCTGCCAACGCCGGTGATCTCCACCCAGTCGCCCACATGAATGCCGTTCTTGCCCATCAAAATGAACCAACCCAGAAATGCCAGGATGTAATCCTGCAGTGCGATAGCAAGTGCGGCAGTGACCAGCCCAAGAATGGTCGGCGTCTCGCTGGGCGGTCCGAAGATCACGAGCAAAATAATCCCTGCCCCCAGCACCTGAACGCTCAATTCAAGAATGCTGCGCAGAGTGCGCATTTTCCTGCGATCCTTCCCCGGCCGGTCCATCACGCGCCGGACAATCGCGTCGCAGACCAGCATGAAGGCAACGACGACGAGAATCCAAGTGAACGATTGCAGGATCATGTGCAGAACAATCTGGTGCTGCAGCTTCACCTGCGCCAGCCACTTTGCGTAAACCGTTGCCAATTGCTGCTCAGTCTGAATGCGGTCGTCGTCGATGCTCAGGATCTGCCGCTTGATGCTGCGATCCCTCAGATTGGCAACCTGGGTCGCCTCATCGGGCGCGGCGCTTGCGGGCGCCGCCGCATTTGCCTTGGCCTCCAGCGCATTGTGCTCGGCAGTCAGATTGCGCACCTCGTTCTGCGCCTCTTCCAGAGCCTGCGCAATCAGGCCCTCTCGCCCTCGTTGCCGGAACCATGCCCCCAGGCGCGCGGCCAGCGTGTGGTCCTGCTGGGCCGACAAAACGGCAATCTGGCCGCCATTCTTCGCTTCGCTGTCGTACTGGCGCATCGAAATTTCGTGCGCAGCCAGCTCGTCCTGAATCTCCGCGCTATGATCGCCGGATGCGCGCTCCAGGTCCCGCTGTGCGTCCGCCAACTCGTCACTGTCGAGTCCAAGCTGCGCCTTCGCCACTTCCACAGCGTCACTTGTTGGAGCGTTCTGGCCCCCGCTTTTCGCCGCGCCGGCCGCAGGTCCTGTTTTCGACGTAAGGCTGTCCATCAGGGCCTGGTCCTGCTGCTTTAGCTGCTGAAGTTGCGCCACCCTTTGCGCAAGCGCCTGTGCCTCGCCTGTTAATTGGTCGTGCTCCGCGTCCAACCGCGCTTGTCGCAGTGCGGCGGCAAACGCCTGGTCCACTTCATGGTCCGCGAGCCGTTCGGCGTCGTGCGCATACTCGTTCTCCTCGGCAGTCACGGCGAGCGCGGCCAGCGCTTGCGCCGTTTGCCACGGTTGCAGATTCACCAGCGATTGCGCACCGCCGCCCGCGCCGTTCCTGCCGTGGAGATAAGTAAGAGCGCCGCGTGTCATCCAGGAAAAAACAACGCACACTATCAACAGCACGAGCAGCATGACCAGCAGCATCGAGCGCGTCTTGCCAAAAAGGCCTGTGCTGCCGGATTCGTCGGAAGTTTGGGCTACTGGAGACGACGGCATGTTTCTATTCTCTCGCGTCAGGCCACGCATCGGGCCTTTTTCGACCATCCGGTCATTCGACGCCATTTCCGCCAGGATTGCCAGGTCCTTGCGATCGAACGGCCGGAATTGGACAATGTAACCATGCCTCTTCAAAAGCACCTTGCGGGGCTGGCTGCCGCCGCGCTGGCAATTTGTCTTTGCGGAAGCGCTAGCTGTTACCCGGTACCGTCACCTCCTTCTCCATCGCAAACCGCGATCAGGCCGAAGGCCATTCCGCCGCCCCAGGGGCGCGTTGACATCAACCACGCCAGCGCAGAGGAACTCGCCAAGGTTCCTGGTTTGACGCCGAGCTGGGCGGGGCGGATTGTGCGCTTCCGCCCGTACCGGAGCAAGCAGGACCTGCTCGAGCGCGGCGTGCTGCCTAGCGATGTCTACGACCGCATCAAGGATTACGTGATTGCGCACCGCGGCGGACAATAAAGACTGGCCTCGGGCGCTGAACGCTGGCCGCGAGTAGGAATCATCCGGCGGCGAGCGGGGAACGTCCGGCAGCGAGCTCGATTGCGGAAAGATTCTTATCAGGCGAACGTCAAGGCCATTACACTGGCCATTACACTGTTGAGTGACAGGAGGCTATCCAAATGCAAACCCGAATTCTGGGCACCACCATGCCGGTTCTCGAAGTGCTGCTCGAACCCAACGAGAGTGTGTTTTCTGAGAGCGGAGAACTCTCCTGGATGACCGCGTCTGTCCAGATGATGACGCACACGCAGGCAGGCGGAGGTGGTGGAATTTTCGGCGTCATCAAGCGCGTGGCTGGCGGCGGCAGCCTCTTTATGACCGAGTACAGGGCCGTTCAGTATCAGGGGTCGGTCTCGTTTGCCACCAGAGTGCCGGGCCATATTGTGCCTGTGCAGCTTGGTCAAGGGCCGGAGTATATGGTGCACCGTCATGGATTTCTATGCGCCACGCCCCAGGTGACAATTTCGGTGGGCTTTCAGCAGTCGCTCGGCGCGGGCATCTTCGGCGGCAGCGGATTCCTGCTGCAAAAGGTGGGGGGCGTGGGGACGGCATGGATCGAGTTGTCGGGTGAGCTGATCCAGAAGGACCTTGCGCCCGGCGAGATTTTGTTTGTGCATCCGGGCCATGTGGGCGCGTTTCAAACATCGGTTGGGTTCCAAATCACCACGGTTCCGGGGATCAAGAACATGATCTTCGGCGGCGATGGCATCTTTCTGGCGCGGATGGTTGGTCCGGGCACAATATGGCTGCAAACGCTGCCTATTTCGCGGCTGGCAATGCAAATCTACGAGTATCTGCCGCACCCCGAGGCCGCACAGCAAGCAACGGGAGCCGGACTGCTTGGCGGAATTGTCGGTGGAATTATCAGTGGACAGTGAACAATTGTGAGGGATCAGCGGTCAGAGATCAGGGAACAGGGATCAGCGGTCAGGGATCAGTGGGCAGCGATCCGTCATCGTTGCGCATGAATCCGGAATTTAAGACTGGCACGTAAGGATCGGTAAGCATGAATCAAACCGCGCAGAGCAAGCATAACGTCCACGGTCACATCGTGTTCTTTTTTGCCTTGGCGCTGGCGCTTTACGTGGCGTGGCTGATTCGCGCCGAGCTGGCGCTGATTTACGTTTCTGCGTTGTTTGCCGTGGTGCTGTCGCCAATTGTGCGGGCCACATCGCGGATTTCGATCGGCCGCTGGAAGCCATTCCACGGATCGATGGCCATTCTGATTCTTCTGCTGGCAGTGGCATGCGCGTTCGCGATCTTTGGATTTTTCGCGTTACCGCCGGTCATCAACGATTTGCAGTCGCTAACCGGTGAATTGCCGAACCGACTGCCTGGAATTCTGGACAAGATCAAAGCCGTTCCATTCGCAAATCGTCTCGACGCCGGCGACGTGGTCTCGTGGGCCCAGCGCGGACTGAGCGGCGGAGCGGCTTACCTGCTTTCTTCGTTCAAGGCATGGGCGGGCGTGTTGGTGGATGTGATTGCCGGGTTCGTGCTTACGCTCTACTTCATTCTCGAAGGCGACGAAGCGTACCGCTGGTTCCTTTCGTTTGTGCCAACGGCATCGCGGCACCGGCTGGACGCGACGTTGAAACGCGCGGCCGGCCGCATGGAGAAGTGGCTACTGGGCCAGCTTAGCCTGATGCTGATTCTGGGAACATTGAGCACCATCGTTTACCTCATACTGGGCGTGCGCTACGCGTACGTGCTGGGCGTAATTACCGGGCTGCTGAACCTGATTCCTGTTCTGGGCGCGGCTGTCTCGCTCGTGCTGGCTATGCTGGTGGCGGCGATCGACAGTTGGGGACGCGTGCTGGGCGTGGCGATTTTCTTTGTGCTGTATCTGCAGATTGAAAACTCCTTGCTGACTCCGCGCATCATGCACAGCCGAGTGAATCTGCCGGCGCTGGCGATCTTCGTCTCTCTGCTGCTCGGCTCGGCACTCGGCGGCATCGCGGGAGCGATGGTGGCAATTCCGACGGCCGTGTTGGTAAGTGTGCTGGTTGAGGAGTATCTGGTTAAGAAGAGCGACGCGTGAAAAGGCAAAGGCGTTGGCGGAGCTCGGGATGTAACTTGACAGAAAAGACACCTCTCAGCCGTTAGCTCTACGCTTCCGCTATCTTTCCTTTCCGGTCTAAGAACCGACGGATGAGTTTGCACACTGCTGCGCTGTTTTTCAATTCACATTGCCAAATCACTAGCGCGCCCCAGCCGAGTTTGGTCAGAGCCTCGATGTTCTTCTTGTCTCGCGATTTGTTTCGTCGAAGCTTTGGTAGCCAGAAGCCACGGTTTGTATTGGGACGAGTCCGGTTTTGCACGCGTGCGAGTGCCAAAAACATCCATGAACGAATATCGCTTTGCGTCGTGCGGGAAAGACCAGATCGGGTTTTCCTGGGAGGTCACTCCGGTGCAACCGGAAACGGTAGCCCAACTTGTGAACCAGGGACCGCACTGCAATCTCGGGTTGCGTGTCCTTGCCGCGGATTGCTCGCATGTTCTCGCTGCGATCCATTCGTCGTCAGACCTTAAACTTCTCGCGAAGCCACTTCAGGACGGCGACTTGCTCATCTTGGCCCGCTCGCCGGACTTGGGACAGTAGCCAGATTCTTGAGGGCTTCTCGTTTGTAATGTTCTTCGCGCCTTGATTACACGTCGAGCAGAGCGTCCGGAGATTGGATAACTCATCCTTGCCGCCAAGGTTCTTGCTCGCGATGACCCCGACAGTGAATTTGGCCTCGTGCCCCGTGAAGTCGTCGATGTCCCCGGGAGCGATGCCGCACATCGCGCAGAATAGTTTGTCGCCGTCAAGGAAATAAGCGCGTTGTCTTGCTGAAATCCCTGGCGCGAATGTAACCTCACACTTCTCCGGCTCGAAGTGTTCGTTGGCCGATTGTATGTGTCCCCAACTCCTCGTGCCGCGCACATTTCGGCACGGTCTGATTCGCCTTGATAAATTGAATCGCTGCATTCGGGTATCCCTCGCCTCTTCGGTCAGAATGACGCCCGCCAGGTTTCCGTGGAGAGGTTGACGCACTTCTCCAAGGGCGGAGCGATTGTGAAGATGCGGGGTCTAGTAGCAAACAAATGGACGCGATAGATTTGCCATCGCGTGGGCATTTGCCTTGCGACTTCGAATTCGTTGCGCGTAAGGAAAAACGGCGTGCGAGCGGACCCGTTTGTTGTCTTGACCTCAATCAAGCAAGGGCCGCCCTCTAAGTTAAACGATGCGACATCGTAGCCTGCGCCATCACCCTCTTCCACGGCAGTCCATCGTACTTCTCGCGCCAAGTCCGCGCGGTTCGCTTCCCTCAGCCGGTTCTTCTCAAAGTCAACAACAAAGGACTCCCCCGCCTTCCCGAGGGAGCGGTTACGGTGATCCCGCTCCATGGGATCGAACTTTGCTATTAATCGCTTCAGCCTTGCGGGGATCTGTTCGCGCGGCGCGCCCGGGTTGGGCGGGGCGACAAAGACCTGGGCTGGCTCGAGCGGGACGACCTGCGGCTTCGGCTTCGGCTCAAGATTCCCGGGATGGCGGCTGAGGTAGCGGTCAATCGCGTCAAAAATTGCATTCTGGTAATTCAACTTGGGCTTGTAGCCGGGAATCCAAGGCATACCTAATTCATCTAGCACTGCTGATATGTTCTGGTGCTTGAATTCCACGGATCGGTGGGTGCGCCCAATCTTGGCCATGAGGGCCGCGCTGTGTCTGGACTTGACGTAAGCGTTCCCGGAGATCTCGGCAATAAGCATCGAAAAATAGTCGGCGACTATCGCGTCGAGTTCGTCACCCTGCCAGTTCGTACCGCGCTTCGAGTCGTCGGTCATTCGCGTCTATTGTATTGACGAGGAATAAGACTGGCATGGAGGCGACGCATGGATGGCGTCAAACGTCGAAATGAACTTCGGATCGAGTTTCAGCGCGTCCGTCTGGACAAAAGGTAGAGGGTAGTTGGGCTGTTGCTTGATGTCCACTCCGACGATATCAAATCCCGCCATCGAGTACCCGACGCCAGCGCCACCGGCACAACAGAAAAGATCAAGCAGCCGCGGCGACCGCCCGAACGCCTTGATTACATCGCCTCTGGGCTTCTTCCCGACGCAATTCGAGTTTCGCTATTCGACACCACCGTTAATGTTGCAATCTTGGGATTCATGGCTCTTGCTCCCCCCGTATTCCCTTTATATTCGCTTTTAGCCATAGGGAAGCCTGTTTTCGCCCTCTTCAACTGTGGATAGTACCGAAAAAGGAACTGCTGGGCCATTGAGGTTAAATGGGGAGTTATGTGCATAAACGCCGTTTATCTTCTTGCCTCGAACGGCGTGGCAGACTACGCCGGGGTGCGCATGGCGTCGAGGGCTTTGGTGAGGTCACTGCCGAGGGATTGTTGGGCTTCGGGTGAGAGCTTCTGGTCGTGGCTGGTGAGGTAGAAGACGTCGATGGCGGTTTCGCCTTCCGTATCGATGAGGGCCACTTTGATGTTGCACTGGTGCGAGCTGAGGGTGAGCGCGATCTGGCGCAGGAGGCCGGGCATATCTTGCGCGACCACTTGTAAAAGTGTCGAATGCGAGGAGGATTCTGAGTCGAAGTCGAGCTTGGTGGACACGTCGAGCTTGTAGCTGCCGGGCTGGTTCATATGGCGGCGGGCGTTGAGCAACTGCTCAACAGAGACTTTTTGGGCGACGACTTCGTGGACGTTCGAGAGGAAGCGGTCTTTTTCTGTCGGGTTCAGCTCGATGGTGCGGAAGATGTCAGTGAACTGAAAACTATCGACAATGACGCCGGCGTCGTTGGAGTAGGCGCCTGCGCGGACGATGTTCATGCCCCAGGCGGCAAGGACTCCGGCTACGTCGACAAAGAGGCGGGTGCGATCGCGAGTGATGACGGTGAGGTCGTAGAGCTGGCGGCTGGGGCGCAGATCGAGCTGGACATTGTCCTTGTCTAGGTTGAGCGCCATTTGGAAGTGATTGCGAATCTGCTCGGGCAGACGGGTTTGCAGGTAGCGCTGCGGAAGGCCTTCAAGGAATTGCTTCAGCTCTTCGTGCTGCGCGGCGGGAACCATGGAGCGGATGCGGTTGAGCAGCGTGGGATCGATGGCGGCGTGATAGCGCGCCTCGTCGACCGAACGGTCCATGAAGTTTGACGTGGACATGTAGAACTGCCAGAGGTTCTCGGCCTTCCACGGAGTGAGCGCGTCAGGGTTGACGGCCTTGATGTCGGCGAAGGTCATGAGCGTGAGCATCTTGAGGAGTTGCGGGCTGCCGATTTTGTCTGCAAAGTTGCGCACGTTGTCGAGATCGAAGATGTCACGGCGCATGGCCTGAGACATATCGAGATGCAGGCGGATGAGCTTGAGAACGGTGTCGCGCTCTTCGGCGTCAAAGTCGAGGCGGGCGAGAAAGCTGTCGGCCAGTTCAACACTTTGCTGCGCGTGCTCGCCGGCGCGCCGGCCTTTGCCGGTGTCGTGCAAAAGCAGGGCGAGAAAGAAGAGGTCCATGCGGTCGATCTCTGGGAGCAGTTGCGCGAGGCGCTGCTCGTGCTCGCTGGAGGGCGTGCGCAGGGCGTGAACATTGTCGACGACGAGGAAGGTGTGCTCGTCGACGGTGTAGCGGTGATAGCTGTCGCGGATGACGAGCGCGTCGATGCCGTGGAACTCGGGGATGAGCATCTCGAGGACGCCGAGCGCGTGCATGGTGCGGAGGGCGTGGGCTGCATGGGGACCGAGAAGCACTTCGCGCAGCGCGTTCCAGAGATAGGGACCCTCGGGAATGGAGATGGCGAGGACGGGAAGCGCGTCGGTGATGCGGTCCTCGGCGGCCTGCGAGAGCGTGTAGCCGTGCGTGGCCATCAGCGAGAAGATTCGCAGGATGGCGGCGGTGTCATTAAATTGCGCGCCGGGCTGAATGTCGATGCGTCCCTGATCGAGCAGGAAGTCGGTGCCGGCGATGGGCGCGCGGCGGCGGCGGAACTGGCGGTAGAAGCTGACCGGGGCGGGCAGATGCTCCATGAGCAGCGCGGCGCGACGATAGATGACGCGGGCGTGGCGGTAGTAGGTGCGCATCCAGTAGCTGGGGTCGGCGGTGCCGCGGGTTTCAAGGCCGATGGAGCGGGCGGCGGCTTCGTCCTGCGATTGCCAGTCGAGCGTGTTGTCGTCGCGGCCGTGGCGGAAGTGGAGAAAGCAGCGGGCGGCGGCGAGAAAATCGAAGGCCGCTTCGGCGTCTCCACGCGCACTTTGGAAGACGCCGCCGCGCTGGCGTGGCCACTCTTTTGTCGCTTTGAGATGGAAGAGGACGGCGAACCAGACGGCGAGCGAGTAGTCGCGCAGGCCACCGGGACAGTCTTTTAAGTTGGGCTCGAGATGAAAGATGGTGTTGCCATACTTGGCGTGGCGTGTGCGAGCGATTTCGCCGAGTTTTTGGGCGATTGAGTTCCACTCGCTCAGAACGAGGCCGGGAAAGGTGACCTGATGGAGTTGCTGGTAGAGAGGGAATTGGCCGGCGAGGAAGCGGCGATCAAGAGTGGCGAGGGTGAACTCGAGATTATCGGGGTCGAAGCGGCCGGATTCCTTGATGGTGCGGGAGTTGGGGCTGGCGCGCAGGCCGATGTCCCACATGCCCTGGATGATGGAGCGAACAGCTTCGCGGGATTGCTCCTCGGTTTTTTCGTCAGCGAAGGCGAAGAGAACATCGATGTCGGAATAAGGGAAGAGATCTTTGCGGCCGTAACCGCCGAGGGCCAGCAGGGCGGCGTTTTGCGGAGGCAAGCCAGCATAGGCTCGACGCCACATTTCAATCAGGATGCGGTCGACGACGGCGGATCGCCGGCGGATGGCAGCCGTGCCGTCGCCGGTGCGCTCGCAGGTCTGGCGGACGAGCGCCATCTCTTTGAGATACTGCTCCCGAAGATCGTCGACTGCTAAAACGACTGGGTTCATAGGAAATTGTTTGCGTGGCCTGCCGAAGCAAGAAGGAATTGTTACAAGAATAAGCGATAAATGCCGGAAAGGGGAGATTTGGTCTCGCAGTTAAAGAAGGCTGGTGGTCGAACGCGGATCCGTGCGTCCCGGTTGAATGCAGTTGCCGGCTTGTAAGTAGCTCATGCTTATCATGAACCGGAAACGGAAATTTCACTGTTCCAGGCGAGTAATCCTGTATCCTCCGCATGAGGTTCTTTTAATGCTTTCCGAACAATCTTTGGGCAAGGTTACCGTTCGTCTGGCAACCGCCGAAGATGCGTCCGTCTGCGGCCAAATCTGCTACGACGCCTTCAACACAATCAACCAGAATCATGGTTTTCCGTGCGATTTTCCCGGCCCTGAGGCCGCCACCCAAGTGATGTCCGCGCTGTTTTCCCATCCGGGTGTCTATTGCGTGGTGGCGGAAGCGGACGGGCGCATTGCCGGTAGCAATTGCCTCGATGAGCGATCGACGATTGCCGGATTGGGACCCATCACCATCGATCCCCAATTGCAGAATCGGGGTGCTGGACGATTGCTGATGGAGGCCGTCATGGATCGCGCCAGCCAGCGCGGAGCCGCGGGTGTTCGCTTGGTTCAGGCTGCCTTTCACAACAGGTCTCTATCGCTCTACACAAGTCTAGGCTTCGACATTCGTGAGCCGCTCTCGTGCGTGCAGGGCCGCAGCGCGCAGCGGAGCGTGCCCGGATGCACCGTGCGGCCTGCGCACTCGGCAGACCTGGATACCTGCGACGCTCTTGCGCGGCAGGTACACGGCTTTGATCGCAGCCAGGAACTGGCCGAAGGCATTAAGCAGGGCACTGCTCTGGTTGTCGAGCGCGGCGGCCGGATCACTGGATATTCTTCATTTCTCGGCTTCTTCGGCCACTCTACTGCGGAGACAAACCTCGACATGCAGGCCCTCATTGCCTCCGCCGATTCCTTCGCAGGACCGGGCATCCTGATTCCATCGCGAAACAGCGCCCTTTTGCGCTGGTGTCTCGCCATCGGCCTCCGAATCGTGCAGCCCATGACACTGATGTCAACCGGGCTCTACAACAAGCCCGAAGGCGCATGGATGCCTTCCGTCATCTATTAATTTTGTTTCTCGCAGGTTTCCTCGCTATTGCGGGAAGGGCACGAACTTGTCGGCGCAGGAGGCGGGATTGCCTTCCGCGGGAGTTCCCTTAATGGTCGAGTCGATGCGCGCTAAATCAGTGCCGGCGGGGAGTTGGAGGTTGGTCGGCTCGGGGCCGAGCGTTAGGTCTGCGTGATTGAGGTCGTAGGTGTAGGCCGCCTCGTCGGTGATTTGAACGCCGTCGAGCGTAGCCGCGATGCGGTGAGTGTGGTCGTAGCCGTTGAAGGTGATTTTGCCGCCGCCTGAGACGCGGACATTGTGGAGCGTGATGTCTCGCATGGTGGGGGGCGAGTCACCCTGCAAGGGGCCGTTGGCGGAGTAGGCCGTGTCCAACGTGATGGGATTTGGCGAGTTGCGAATGCAAACGTCGTCGTAAGTCACGTCCTGAGTAAGGCCGCCGCGCGAGCCGTTCGACTTGATCCGGATGCCGTTGTCGGGGCCGTCGAGCGATAAGTCGAAGACGCGAATCTTGCTGACGCCGCCGTTGGTCTCGCTGCCGATGGACATGCCGTGGCCCCAGTAAAAGTGGTCGTGGCTGACGGTGATGTTGGTTGCGCCGCTCGCACCGCCTGCGCTGGATAGACCGCTCTTAATGGCCACGTTATCGTCACCGGTGCGGATGTAGCTGTGCGTGATGGTGATGTTCTTGGCGCCGTTGCCGGGGTCGACGCCATCGGTGTTGCGGGCGAGGCGCTGCGGCGTGTCGATCTTGAGGCCCCATACCGTGAATCCGTCGGCGTGGTTGAAGACGACGTGGAAGTTGGGCGAATTTTTCAGGGTGATGCGATAAAGCGTGAAGCTGTTCGAGTCGGTTGCGACAATGAGGCGCGGAACCTGCTGTCCACCGCCGGCGCGGGCCTGCTCGGCGAGATCCCACCAGGAGTATTGCGAGCCGAGCATTTTTTCGCCGCCGCGGCCGTCGATGACGCCGTCGCCCATAACTCCTGAATTCGGTGCGTGGTCGACGTTGATGAGCGGCTTGCAACCGCGCGGGCCGGGCGAATGGCTGACGATGCCGCAACTGCCGGGCGAGACGGCGAAGAGTGCGGAGTCGCGCGAGGCGAAGAGCGTGACGCCGAGGCCGACGATGAGCGTGACGTCTGGTTTCAGTTCCAGCGGGCCGCTGAGGAAGGCGTTGTTGGCCTCGTCCACGTGGAGCTGCACGGCCCGGCCCTTGCCGCACTTGTCGATGGCCCGTTGAATGCGGGCGGTGTCGAGTTTTTGCTCGTCTGCGGCGGCGAGCGAGTGGCCGCTGGTTTTTAATTGTGCGTCAAGCGTGGCGCATAGCTGGGGGAAAAGCGGCTCGATTACGGTGCGCGAGTCTTGAGCGAAGAGGGAGGGCGCAGTCACGCTGGAGGCGACGCCGAAAATGATGCCAAGAACGAAGAGGGATCGGGGAATCATGGATGTGCGATCAGTCGACAGTCACAAAGCAACACAGTAATGCACTCCACGGCCAAGTAACAAGAGCACCCTTGCAAAGCGGCGTGTTGAGTGCGGGCGAGCCCCTTCGACTTCGCTCAGGGCAGGCTTTCGCACGACAGCCGGCGAGGACGCCGGCGCTACATGAGGATTCCGTCACATGGGGCGCGGGTTGCGGCGACCGTGCTTACAGCGCGTTTTCGCCGCGCTCGTCGTTGCGGATGCGGATGGCTTCGTCCAGGCGGCTGATGAAGATTTTGCCGTCGCCGATGCGGCCCGTGCGGGCGGCGCTGATGATCGCCTGGATTGCCTTCTCCTTCAATTCATCGTGAATCACAATTTCGATCTTCACTTTGGGCAGGAGGTCGACGGTATATTCGCGGCCACGATAAAACTCGGTGTGGCCTTTTTGGCGGCCGTGGCCGCGGGCTTCCAGAATGGTCATGCCTTCGATGCCCGCTTCGAGCAGCGCATCTTTTACGGCATCCAGCTTTGAGGGTTGCAGAACAGCTTCAATCTTGAGCATAAAGAGACATTCCTTGTTCCGATAGCGTAACAGGCATAGCGGCTGCAATGCCTGTTACGCCGGAAGAAATTTGCGCTGAGAACCAACCTGCGCGCCGATCAAAAACTCATCAGGCGTTGAAATCGTACCCTTCTTCGCCGTGCTGGGAAAGGTCGAGCCCAACTGCCTCGTTCTCGGCAGTGACACGCAGCCCGAGAACCTTGTCCACAACAAAAAGCAGAACCAGCGTGCCGACGATGGAGATTCCCCATGCGACACCCACGCCGGCAAGCTGATTCAGAATCTGGCTCCAATGCCCGTCGATTGCGCCCGTCGGCACGCCCGCGCCATAGATAGGATTGATGACGCTCGCGGCAAAGATGCCAGTGAGAATTGCGCCCAGAGTGCCGCCAGCGCCGTGGACGCCAAAGGCATCGAGAGAATCGTCGTAGCCGAAGCGAGACTTGACCTGGAAGACCATGAAGGAGCAGAAGAAGCCGGCCGCCAGGCCGATGAGCAGCGCTGACATGGGCTGCACGAAGCCGGAGGCAGGCGTGATGGCGACAAGGCCCGCGACCGCGCCGGAGATTGCGCCCAGTGCTGTGGGCTTGCCGTTGTGAACCCACTCGAAGATGGTCCAGCCGAGAGCGGCCGTGGCTGTGGCAAAGTGCGTGTTGACGAAGGCGCTGGTAGCCAACGGACCGGCGCCCAAAGCGCTGCCCGCATTGAAGCCGAACCAGCCCACCCAAAGCAGGCATGCGCCGATGAAGCTGAGCACCAGAGAGTGCGGCGGCATGGCGGTTTGCGGGTAACCAAGGCGCTTGCCTAAATAGAGCGCGCAGACCAGCGCCGAGACGCCGCTGGTGATGTGGACGACCGTTCCGCCGGCGAAGTCGAGCGAAGGAATGTGGCCGCCAGATGCATTCAACAGGCCGCCAACGCCCCAGACCATGTGCGCCATGGGGCAATACACGAGAAGCGACCAGAGCGAGAGAAACAGGGCCATGGAGCTGAACTTCATCCGCTCGGCAAATGCGCCGGTGATGAGCGCGGGCGTGATGATGGCGAACATGAGCTGGTAGATCATGTAGGTCTGCTCGGGAATGGTGGCGGCGTAGTCGGGGTTCGGATTGAGTGAAACGCCGCGCAGGAAGGCGTGCTCGAAGCCGCCGATAAAGGCGTTGCCGTGTCCAAAGGCCAGCGAGTAGCCAACAAGTGCCCAGAGAATCGTGATCAGGCCCATCATGGCGAAGCTCTGCATCATGGTGCCGAGAATGTTCTTTCTGCGCACCAAGCCGCCGTAGAACAGCGCCAGGCCGGGGCCGGTCATGAGCAGCACCAGCGCCGCCGAAGTGAGCATCCAGGCGTTATCGCCCGCGGATTGAGCGCTCGCGACGGCCTGCTGGAGCGCGGTAATTTGCGCCTGGGTTGCCGGAGCGTTGGAGTTGATCGCCGGGGCCACAGCCAGTGCGAGGCTCGGGGAAAGTGCGCAGAGGAAGAACAGCGTCAACAGCAGCTTCAAGGAACGTCGGGTCATGAGGTCTTCCGGTCTGAATTTTCGAGCGTAAGGCTCGGACAAAAACTTTGAATGTCGAATGGCTGGCTATGGAAGGCCAGGCTGGGGTTCATACAACTGGGGACGGCTACCGGCAAGGACGGCTGCCGCGCAGAATCATATCGAAGAACCCTTCGTTCTTTCGTATCATTTTCGTAAAGACAGCTAAATAACGCAAGTTTTCGCGAAATCCCAATTGCATCTTCATGGCCGGAGTGACTCGGCGAGGCCGGAAAAATGATTTTGGACGCGCCCAGCGGCCTCCGGGAGCCCGAGCTGCCGAATTCTCGACCGGGGTATACTGGGTCTATGGCGGCTTCAGTGGAGCGCGACCGATATCTTTTTGGCGCGCTTGATAGCAGCGCGAAAAATCGCAACAAAGTGGCGGAAGCGAGCTACGGCTATGAAGAACCGGAGGGCGTCTTTCTGACTTCGCTGGATTTCGCCGTGAATTGGGTGCGCAAGAATTCCGTGTGGCCCATGACTTTCGGGTTGGCGTGCTGCGCCATTGAGATGATGTCGATGGGCGCGGCGCGATTCGACATTGCGCGCTTCGGTTCGGAGGTCTTCAGGCCTTCGCCAAGGCAATCGGACTTGATGATTGTGGCTGGGCGCGTGTCGCAGAAGATGGGCCCAGTGCTGCGACGGCTCTACGATCAGATGCCGGAACCGAAGTGGGTGATTTCGATGGGCGCTTGCGCCACTTCGGGAGGCGTGTTCAACAACTATGCGCTGCTGCAAGGCGTAAATCAGGTGGTTCCGGTGGATGTATATGTTCCGGGGTGCCCGCCGCGGCCGGAGCAGTTGATTTACGCGATCAACTTGTTGCAGGAGAAGATTCAGCGCGAGCCGCGCAGCCTGTTGAAGACGCTGAACGTCGGCTAGGCGCAAAGACGCCAGCTGCATACCAACCCACTTTCCCCACGTCCAAAATAGTGATCATGCCGCCGCAGATCCGGTGCGGCGTTGTACCCGTCCAATTTTAGGGGCCTCAAATTTGGGCCCTTAGGTTTGGGGGCTTCAAATTTGGGTCTTCAGGGGAGACAGCGATGCGATCAACAAAATCTTTTACGCAATCATTTTCCGGAGTACTCTTAATTGCCGGCCTGGTAGCGATGACCGGCGTTGCGTCCGAGGCTCAGACCTCCGTCGCGCTTGGCGTCTACGGAGCATTCAACGGGACAACCTCGGGCGATGGCACGCAACAAAGTCCCGCCAACCAGGCAGGCGGATTATTTGAATTTCGGCACATCAAGAATCCGCTGGTCGGCTACGAAGCCACGTACTCCTACAACCGAGGCGATCAGGGCTTTTCCAATTTCCCCTTACCGCCATGTCCAACGTCGGGCTGCACGGTTTCGACCGCTTCCATCGCCGACAATGCGCACGAAGTGACGGGCGACTGGGTTGTGTCGCTTCACGGCGCGAATCTGCGGCCCTTCGCGCTGGCCGGCGGCGGGCTTTTGTTGAATGTGCCTAGCGGCGGCACGGTATCTACCGCAACCTGTGGCGCGACGAACCCATCTTGCAGCCAGAGCATATCGGCTGCCGCGACCCGCACCTCAACCGAAGGCGTTTTTGTTTACGGGGCCGGCCTGGATTGGGAATTGTTGCCGCATCTTGGGCTACGTTTTCAGTACCGGGGCAACCTCTATAAGGCGCCCGCGATTGCCAATGCTTTTTCATCGACGAATGCGTTTACTCATACGTCTGAGCCGGTGATCGGGATATATTTCCGGCTGTGAATGGGTGGTTTCTCGAACACGGTCATTGATCAGATCATTGATCTGGGATGATCGCCGAATCTGATCGAAGGACATTTTTTCTGTACCGCGTTGGGGCTGGCCAGTACACAAACTGGTTAGCCTCTTCGCCTTTTAGGGGCAAAGTTGTCTATTCTTGGGAGAGATGCGTGGGTCTGGAATGAGATGAGTGGGAGTTTTCTGCCAGAATGAGCGGCTTGCGGGGTGTTCGATCTAAATGGCGCCGGATTGGGATGCGGGCGCTACTGATTATGTCAGGCGTGCTTTTGTTGGGGGCAATGGGCCTTCCGGCTGAGAGCGCGTGGACGGTTGTCGGTCCCCCCGGCGGCGATGCGCGTGCATTTGCGGCGTTTCCCGGGCAGCCGAAGCATCTGCTGCTGGGCACAACGAACAGTTGGTTATACGACTCGACGGATGAGGGCGCGAACTGGCATCGGCTGGCAAAATTGGGCACGGACGATGGATTGGTGCTCGACAGCATTGTGGTGAACTCCTCGGACCCGGCGACGATTTATGTGGGCGCGTGGAAGAACTCTGACGAAGGCGGATTGTGGGTCAGCCATGACAGCGGCCGCAGTTGGAGCGAGCCGGCACAATTCAAAGGCCAGCCGATTCACGCTCTCGCGCAGGCGCCTTCCGATGCGCACATTCTGTACGCGGGAACGCTGGAAGGAGTTTTCCGATCGGACGACAGCGGAGCGACGTGGGCGCAGATCAGCCCGCCGGGCAGCCACGAGATTCACGAGATTGAATCGCTGGCGGTCGATCCCGGCAACGCGGACGTGGTTTACGCGGGAACCTGGCACCTGCCATGGAAGACGACGAACGGCGGCAAGACCTGGCACAACATCAAGCAGGGACTAATTGTCGACTCGGATGTGTTTTCGATCATCGTCGATCCTGAGCACGCGCACATTGTTTACCTGAGCGCATGCAGCGGAATCTACAAGAGCGAGAATGCGGGGATTCTGTTCCGCAAAGTCCAGGGAATTCCATCGGAGGCGAGAAGGACACGGAGCCTGATGCAGGATCCGGAGCAGCGCGATGTGGTGTACGCGGGAACCACCGAGGGACTCTACAAGACAGTGAATAGCGGCAAAACATTCGAGCGCTTGACGGACTCCGATGTAGTGGTGAACGCGGTGTATGTCGACCCTGGCGACTCGAATCGCGTGCTGCTCGCTACCGATCGCGGCGGCGTGTTGACGAGCCAGGACGCGGGCGTCACGTTTACTCAGTCGAACGAGGGGATCTCGGAGCGGAAGGTGGCGGCTGTGCTTGTCGACCGCGACAATCCCGACGTGCTTTACGCGGGCGTGGTGAACGACAAGAAATACGGCGGCGTGTTTCGGTCGAACGACGGCGGCGTGCACTGGGAGCAACTGGGATCTGGGCTTGATGGCAGCGATGTGTTCGCGCTGGCCGAAACGAACTTGGGCCAAGTGGTTGCGGGAACGGGGCACGGCCTGTTTGTGCTGGGCGATGGAGGTCATGCGACAGGGGCGGGCGATCCGCCTGCGGCGGGCGATTCTGCATCGACGAAGAGTGATTCATCTACTCCGGCGGCGGATGGTTCGGTGGCGACCGCTGGTCTCACATGGCAGCCTCGGAATGCGATCGTGAACACGGTGGAGAAGACGATCACGCAGACGCACATGCACACGAAGGTCAACATCGAGAAGCAGGTGCAGGTTCCGACGATTCAACTGGAAAGCCCGGTGAACGCGCTGGATGTTTCAGGCGACGTGTGGGTGGCGGCGACAAGCTACGGCATTGTGACGAGTCGCGACCAGGGCGCAAGCTGGCAGGGCGGACCAGTGATGGGCGAGGGCGATTATCTGTCAGTGACTGTGAATGGTGACACGATGGTTGCGGCTCGCGCCGACAGTGTGGTGATTTCAAAGGACGCGGGACAAAGCTGGTGGCCGATGGGCTTGCCGACGATGCTGACGCGTATTCACCGCGTAGTTTTTTCGCCGGACGGCACGCTTTGGCTGGGCGCGCGCGAGGGCGTTTACCTGAGCCGCGATTTGGGCAAGTCGTGGCTGTGGATTCATCGGCTTCCATTTCGCGATGTTGACGATCTGAGTTACGACGCTGAGTCGAAGAGGATACTAGTGAGCTCGCGCGCAAGTGAACAGGTGTATGCGGTGGATCCGAAGACCATGACGTGGGATTGGTGGCAGACCGGGTATGACATTGCCCTAATCCGCGCAGCCGGCGACAGGCTTGTGGCTGCTTCACTCGATGATGGGGTTTTAGTGGGGCCGAGAATAAAGGCCGTCGAGAACGACTCTGCTTCGGGCGCGAGCGCGAAGCCGTAACGACAATCCTCATTGCGTTGCGCGCCAGCCTCGATTTTGTAGCGACGCCACTCTCTGGGAGTCGCAGGGGAACTCTAGGCGGCTTTACGTCGTTTTTCGCTTCCGGTTCGAATCAGCACTTCCGCTGGAATCCGCAGATGCTTATGTAGCCGCCGAATCATCGGCAACGTGAGGGGACGATCTCCCCGCAGGACTTCGTACACACGAGTGCGGCTCCCGATGACGCCGACCAGGGATTTCACGTCTTCGCCTTTCTGCTCCAGACGAAACCGAATCGCCTCGACGGGATCAGGCACATCAATCGGAAAGTGGATGCGCTCGTAAGCCTCGACCAGTGTCACCAGAATCTCCAGGCGATCGCCTTGAGGTGTCCCTTCATCCGCGCCCCAGAGCCGCTCAATCTCGGACAGCGCCGCAGCGTGGTCGTTTTCATTCCTGATTGGCTTAAGCTTCATATTGCACCGTCCTGGCGTCGATTTTGTCATAAGCAGCGTGAGTCCCGAGCCACTTGATAAAGACGATCTTCCGCCGGTAATCAATCGCCGCTATCAATCTGTAATCGTTGCCCTTGATGTTGAACACCACGCGGTCCGAACCCACGATGCTCCCATTCGCGTAGCTTCTCTTTACGTCTGAGGAACTGGTCCAATCCGCTTTCTCTACCTCGTGGAACCATGCGTCGAGAGCAGATTTCACGGCGCGCTGCACCCGTTGTCCGGCCATGTCCTTCACGAACCGCGTCAACGTGCTGCGGGCAATAATGCGCACAGCGCAAGTATACCTCGTTCCCAAAACGGGCACAAGGCTAAATTAGGACCGGTGCTGCGGACTAGTCCGATCTACTGCACGTTGAATGCCTTGTCGACGATGGCGTTGGGGTTGCGGCCCGCGGGGAGCAGCGTGAACAGCGATTGCGTTGAAGTGCGCACCACGGCAATGTCGCCGGAGTGATTGTCGGCGACGAAGAGCAAGTGTCCCGCGGCTGAGAAGGCGAGCGGTCCGGGCCCGTCGCCAACATGGATCGAACCAATGCGCTTGCCTTCGTCGATGGAGTACACGGTGACCTCCTGGGCGCGCGCGTTGGCCACGTAAAGCAGAGAATTATCGCGCGAGACCAGCCCGCGGACGGGCGTGTTTCCGATCATGTACGTGTCTCCAACTTCGTCGGTGGAGTCGTAAATTTCTGAGACGGAATTGGAAAGCGAGTTGGAGACAAAGATTTCGCCACCATCAGGTTTCATCGCGAGATCGACAGGCACGAGGCCCACATCCATCAGCGTTTCCAGGCGATCAGGCGCGGCGGGATGGGCGCCAGCCCCGGCGTTTGGTTGGGCGGCAGGCTCGGCGAGCGCAATGACCATCACTTGATGACCGGCTGAGCAGGGTACGAAAGCTTTTGTGGAATCGGGAAGGATGGCGACCTGGGAAGCTCCGGGGCAGCCGGCGAATGACGCACGCACTTTGCCGGTGAGCGCGTCAATGATAGTCACGGAGTTTCCATGCTGGTTGGCGACGGCCAGAGTCTTGCCGTCCGAGGAGACGCGGACGAAAACCGGATTGTCTCCGGCGGCGAGCTGGGCCGTCTCGCGTCGAGATGTGAGATCGATGACGGAGACGGTGTTGGAGCCGGAGTTAGCGACGTACGCAACGGTTCCGGCGCTGTTCAAATCAATAGACAGCGGCTGGCGATGCAGCGGGATTGTTGCCACAACCGCGTTGTGCTCGGCGTCGATGACAGAGAGCGAGCCGTTGGCCGGCGCGTTGCCGGAGTTCACGACATAGATCTCGTTGTGCGCGGGGTTGGCGGCGACGGCGACCGGATTATGGCCCACGGGCAACTCTCGATCGACGCGGACGTTGACCACGTCGAGAATCGTGACGGTGTCGCTGCCTCCATTGGTTACGTAGACGTACTCGCGGTAGTTGGGCGCGTATTGCGGGAAGTCGTGAGCGCGGCATCCTGCGATGAATAGCGCGAGAGTGCCGGCAGCGATCAGAGCCGGCTGCCAAATTCGCGAGCAATAAGAAAGATTGACAAGTCGCCCGATGTCCAAAATTTGCCGAGGGTTCACGAGTTATCGTCTCGCGGCGGCTGAAACGGAGACGCCTCGCGTGAGATGGCGGCCGACTACCGGCGCGATTTTTTCGACTTCGCTCATCATGGTTGCGAACTGCGCAGGATAAAGAGACTGAGGCCCGTCAGAGAGTGCGGCTTCAGGATGGTTGTGCACCTCGACGATCAGACCGTCGGCGCCCGCGGCGATTGCTGCGCGCGCCATGGGCAGTACGCTGTCGCGGCGGCCCGTTCCGTGGCTCGGATCGACGAGGATGGGCAGGTGGCTCAGGTGATGCAGCGCGGGGATGATGCTGAGGTCGAGCGTGTTGCGCGTGTGATCGGTGAAGGTGCGCACGCCGCGCTCGCAGAGAATTACTTCGTAATTGCCTTCGCTCATCACGTACTCGGCGGCCATCAGGAACTCTTCGAGCGTGGCGCTTAGGCCACGCTTGATGAGCACGGGCTTGCGCAGTTTTCCGGCCTTCTTGAGCAGCGAGAAGTTCTGCATGTTGCGCGCCCCGATCTGGATTACGTCGGCCCATTCGGCGACCAGTTCGAGGGATTCGGAGTCGAGCGCCTCGGTGACGATGCGCAGGCCGAATTTTTCGCGGACATCGGCCATGATTTTCAACGCCTCAAGGCCCAGCCCTTGAAAAGCGTAGGGCGAGGTACGCGGCTTGTAAGCGCCTCCACGGAAAAACTGCGCACCAGCAGCGGCTACTTCGGCGGCGATGGCAAAGGCTTGCTCACGAGTTTCGATGGAGCATGGCCCGGCGATGATAGCCAGGTCGCGGCCGCCGATTGCGGCGCTCGATCCAGGAAAACGGACGACGGTGTCTTCTTCTTTCACATCGCGGCTGGCAAGTTTGTAGGCTTTGGAGACGCGAATTACTTCCGCGACGCCGGAGAGCGACTCCAGATTGCCGCAGTCGACTTCGCCCTGATTGCCGGTGATGCCGATGGCGGTGCGTTGCGCACCGGGAAGGGGATGGGGGCGGAAACCCAATTGCACGATGTGATCGCAGACCGCCTGTATCTCTTCCGGCGTAGCCTGCGCTTTCATGACGACTAACATGAATGGCCCCCGATCCATCAGTCTACCGGGTAGGCGGAAAGAGGGCAATCAGCTGTGGCGGGTGAGTTTCGTAACGAATTCCCTCGGGGGGGGCGACCGGGGCTGGGGAAAGAGTAGCTGGGGGGAGGAAAACCATGCCTCAGTGGCTAAAGCCGTGCCCTTTCAAAGCGCTGGGTTTCTCCGCAGCCCGTAAAGCCTGAGATTATTCTGCTCAAGTTATGTACCGGCTGAAGCCCGTACCCTTCAAACGAACCCGTCGGCGCGTTGCTGGTCGAGCTTGACTCGAAGAGCGGCTTCTCTACTTTTCGATTTTTTGCTTCTGCGACTGCCATCTGACGAAGAGCCACGCGACGTAGCTGAGCTGGATGGTCCAGGTAATGGTGTAGGCGCCCCGCGTGAACAGGTGATTCAGCGTCGCGACGATGTCATCGTGATCTGCCTGAGACATATGGAGCCGCCAGTCGAACGGCGGTTCAGGCGGCCCGGAGAAGACGAAGTGACACGCCAAACAGAAGAGGGCGACGGGGACGGCCACCACTAATCCAGTAGAGAGTTTCTTCATCGCGCTCCTCCTTGTTTACTGTTTACGTTTACTGTTTGTCCAGGCGAGATTCACGAATTCAGCGCTTCATAGGCTTCTTCGGCGGCGATTTTTTGCTGCTTACGCTCGACGCGATAGCGAAGGGCGAGGATGAGCACGCCCCAGAAGAACCAGGCGAGCATGTTCCAGAGAAGCGCGCCGACCATGGATGGGTCCATTCCGGAATCTGGCCCGCCACCGAACACCGGCGCTGGGTGCTGCGTGCGGAACCAGCGGTTGGACATGTAGACGATGGGCACATCGATCGCGCCGAAGATTCCCAGCACGGAGGCCAGCGTTTGCATTTGGGGGCCGGCAGCGAAGCGGCGCAGAAGCAGGTAGCTGACATAAATCAGCCAGAGAAGCAGCGTGGTGACGAGGCGCGCATCCCCCCAGGTCCACCAGATGCCCCAGGCGCGCCTGCCCCACATGGGCCCGGTTACGAGCACGACCGAACAGAAGACGACACCGACTTCGGCGCCGGCCAGCGCCCAGGCATCGAACATTTGCGCGCGCTCGGCGTGATTGTGCCTGGAGGCAAGGTAGCCGATGGAGCCGATAAGGCTGACGCCAAAAAACAGGAATGCAACTGTCGCCGAAGGCACATGGTAATAGATGATGCGGAACATCTCGCCTTGCGCAGCGTCGTTCGGGGCAACATAGATGGCCTGATAGTAAGCCCAGCCGAGCAAGGCGACCGTGACAAGAACATAAATCCCGATGGCGAGCTTTTTCATGAGAAACGCCTAACCTCACCAGTGTACGACGCGGGCGAGGCAGCCCCGGACAGACTATGAGCGGTCCTTCAGCAGCGTCACTATCCAGCCGGCGAAGGTGAGCACCAGAAAGGGATAGCCGAAGAACGGGAGCGGGCGACTGAGAGGCGTCAACGCTACTCCCCAGAAGATTTCGGCGGCCACGATGGCGAAAAGAATGGCTGCAGCAATGCCGGCGAGGCGAGTCCAAAGGACGAACTCCTTTGGCAGGCAGGTGAGCAGCAGCGCTGCGGACCACAGCGCAGTTCCCGCGGCAAATGCGGGAACACTGGCCGCAAGGCTCGATGCGGTGCCAGAGAGCATGACGCCTTCTCCGATGGCGAAGACAAGAAACCCGGCGGCAATCGCATCTTTTCCCTTGCGGAAGTAGCTGAGGGCAAGAATGGATGCAGCGACCACGAGGCCCACGGCATCCAATGCCCAGAAGGCGGCGCGAAGGTTTGCGGCTGCGACCATGCTGCCCGCCATGCCAAAGATTCCGCCAAGCGCTAGCCCGAGGCAGGCAAGTCGATTCAGTGAGTTTTTCATCGCGCGAACCATCATATCCGGCCAGGGCCCGACGGCGCACCGGGAAGATCGTTTTCCGGACGGCTAACTCCTTCGCTTTTCGCCAACTTTTCACTGCTACCATGAACGAGAGTATTTTCGATTCACTTGTTCTCGTCCAGCATTCTGTGCAGCCAGAATCGAAAATGCTGTAGCCGGGTGTCCTGATGCACGATCACCTTGCCGCGCTGATTGACGACTTTCGCCGTCTCGACCGCGATATCGCGGTGGTGCGCTACCAGGGAAACCGGCGGCGCGTGACGACGTATGGGGAGCTGGCGAAGCTTGCCGGGCGATTTGCTGCACTGCTCGACGTGCGAGGCGTGCGTGTCGGCGACCGTGTTCTGATCTGGGGTGAAAACAGCGCAGAGTGGATCGCGGCTTTTCACGGCTGCATACTGCGCGGCGTGCTTGCTGTGCCTCTGGACATATTCGGAACCGCCGAGTTTGTGGGGCGCGTGGCAAAAGACGCAAGCCCGAAACTTGTTCTTGGCGATGCAGTGCTGCTAGCCAAGCTGCCAGCGATGAGCGATGGACAGCAGTTTGCAACACTGGCCTTCGAGAACTTGCAAGACGAGCTGCCCGCGATGGAGATGGGCGCGGTCGCCGGGCTCACGAAGGAAACTCCGCTGCAGATTCTTTTCACTTCAGGCACAACCGGGGACCCGAAGGGAATTGTGCTGACGCACGGCAATGTGCTGGCGAGCATGGTCCCAATTGAAGAAGGCGCCAGGCCCTACATGCCCTACGAGCGCCTGGTTCATCCGCTGCGGATTCTGCACACGCTGCCGCTCAGCCATGTGTTTGGGCAGGCGCTGGGGCTTTGGGTTCCGCCGATTCTCAAGGCAGAAGTGCATTTCGAGAGCAGGCTGGCAGCGCCGCGGCTTATCGAGCAGATCCACGACGAGCGAATCTCGGTGGTTGCTGCGGTGCCGCGGGTGCTGGCGGTGCTGAAGACACATTTGGAGGCGACTCACGAAGGCCTGGCTGAACGAGTTACGGCCGCGCACACCAAGCCTGCCGGGTGGGGTCGCTGGTGGCGCTTCCGCGGAGTGCATCGCGAATTTGGGCTGAAGTTCCTGGTTTTTGTTTGCGGCGGCGGCGCAATGCCGGCCTCGCTGGAACAGTTCTGGAACACGCTGGGCTTCGTGCTTGTACAGGGATACGGCATGACGGAGACCACGGCGATGATCGCGCTGAATCATCCATTTCATGTAGCCGAGGGAACAATTGGCAAACCGGTTAAAGGGACCGAGGTCAAGCTGGGCCCCGACGGCGAAGTGCTGGTGAGGGGCGACGTAATATCGAGCGCGACATGGCAAGGCGGTGCTCTGCGCAAGCGAGACAGCGAGTGGCTGGCGACGGGCGACATTGCAGAGCGGAACGAATCCGGCGATCTCAAATTTTTGGGACGGAAGAGCGAAGTGATTGTTACCGCGGCCGGTGTGAATATTCATCCGGAAGACATTGAAGCGGCGATCGAGGAACAGCCCGATGTTGCAGCGTGCGCGGTGGTTGGCATGGAAACCCCAACTGGCATGGAGCCGTGCGCAGTGCTGGCTTGCCGCGGGGCGGGAAACTGCGGGCCGACGGCGATTGAGCACGCCAACGCAAAGCTGCCGGAGTTTCAGAGGATTTCGAGATGGGTGATGTGGCCGGAGCCGGATCTGCCGCGGACTTCGACGGGCAAAGTGAGACGCAAGCCTGTCGCGGAGTGGCTGGCGCGCGTCCAAAGCGACGCCGCAACGGCTGGCAGCGGGAAGGCGGCAACGAGCGGCGATCACGCATACGGGCCATCGGCGGACTGGCTGCTGGCTCTGATTGCGCAGATTACCGGAGAAGCGCAACCGGGCGTGGGCGACGAGCTGCGGCTGACTGAAGACCTGCATCTCGACAGCCTGGGGCGTGTGCAGCTGGCTTCGGCGATTGAGGAGCGGCTAGGGGTCGTTTCGGGAGCGGGCCTGCTTGAAGAGGTGCAGACGCTGGGCGAGCTTCGCAAGGTGGTGGCAAACGATGGATCTGGGGTCAGCTACCCCAGCGAGCCAAGATCGCTCGCCCGGGGCCCCGGCAGGGATCTGGGGTCAGAGGACGGAGAGAAGAGCGCAGGTGAGCAGAGAACGGGGAACAGTGAGGCGGAAAGTGGCAAGACCATTTCTGGTGCGCAATCTTCCCGTCCAGCAGGGGCAGCGCGGGCGGCATCCGAAACGCAACAGGCCGTCGCAACCGCAGATTTGCCGCAAGGAGTGGCGGCCGCGCCGGGCGCGCTGAAGCGGCCGCGCTTTATCTATCCCGAGTGGCCGTGGTGGAAGCCGTTCCAGTGGATTCGCGCGGCGTTTGTTGAATTGGCGCTGCGCCCCGGCACATGGCTGCTGGTCAAGCCGCGCGTGGTGGGGCCGCTGAAGCCGCTTCCCGAGGGGCCGTTGCTTATCGTCTCGAACCACGTCACGTCTTATGACGGAGATCTGATCGTATACGCGCTGCCAGGGCCTTATCGGCGGCGGATGGCAGCCGCGATGCTGGGCGAGATGCTCGACGACTTTCTGCATTGGCGCAATCCCTGGAAGCCGGGAAGCAAGGGCTTCTATATATTCGGGCTGCCCTCCTACTATCTGGTGACGGCGCTGTTCAATGTGTTTCCGCTGCCACGCCAGCGCGACTTCCAACGGAGTTTTGCCCACGCCGGCAAGGCCCTCGACCACGGTTACAACGTGTTGGTCTTTCCGGAGGGAACTCTCTCGCGCGACGGCAGCCTGGCGCCGTTCCGGGCGGGTATTGGTTTGCTCGCGAAGCAGAGTTTCGTGGCCGTGCTGCCGATGGCCATGCGTGGACTGGGTGAGATCAAGACGGGCAAGCGCGGCTGGTTCCGGCCGGGAACGATCGAGGTTCACATTGGCGAGGCGATTTCGTTTGGCCCCGGAGAGACCGAAGCGGCGGTCACCGCGCGGCTGCACTACGAAGTCGAGCGGCTGATGGGGGAGAGCAGCTAGCTTTCGGCGATTCCGGCAAGGATCAGCCCACGAGCGGCAACCTCGCAAAAGAGCTGTCTCGCAAAAGAGATGCGCCGCCTTATTCTGCGCGATGAGGAGCTCAGTAGCTTTTTTCTCATCAAAGCTGTCTACTCACGGGACTGATGCGACATCTGGTGATGAAGTTCGTAAAGTTTGCCTAGCGTCAGAAGCAGCGCAGCATAAAAGCATGAAAGGCGCGGAATAGAAGCATGAGAGGCGCAGAATAGAAACATGCGCGAGAATACCTTCACAAAAATTCTTTCCGAAGTGAGCGCATTTGCAGAGACTGCGAGCGATCTCGCGGCACTGCAGAACTTCATCGTTGAGATCATTCCAGATCGCTTGCCCAACTACAACTGGACCGGCTTCTACATGCTTGACCCTGACGACGCGGAGATTCTTGTCCTGGGGCCATTCTGCGGAGCGCCAACCGAGCATGTGCGCATTTCAGTGAGCCAGGGAATCTGCGGCGCGGCTGTGGCCCGGAACAAATCGGTCGTTGTAGACGACGTTCATGCCGATCCGCGCTATCTGGCCTGCTCACTCGAGACCAGATCGGAGATTGTCGTGCCCATTCGAGCGAATGGCCGAGTGGCCGGCGAGATCGACATTGACAGCCACGAACTTGCAGCCTTCTCAGAACAAGACAAAGAGTTCCTGGAGAAGTGCGCGGCTATTGTGGGCAGATTTATGGAGCGGACTCAGGTCTTGTCTTCAGGGGCAAGTTTGCCTGCGGGCTTGGCTTCGGGGCCGTCTTCTGGCGCGAAATAGAAGCGGTAGTGGTTTCTGCAGGCGGGATTGAACTGAGCCGCACATCGCGGGCAGGAATAACCGCTGCCCATGTATTCATGGATGGTTAACTCGCTTCCGCACGCTCCGCAGAGAATGGCGCGGACGCTCCATTCCGAGCGTGGCCACACTTTGATTTCATGATCCGCCAATGATTGATGGCAGTCCTTGCAGGCATAGTAAACGCCGCAGCAGGCCATTTTGATCGCAATGATATCGAGCGCGGAGCGGTAATGGGCGCATCGAGTCTCCGCATCCATCTCCACACCTCGGACCTGTGGATTTGCTGGTTTCACATGACCATCAAAACACAAGAAGGTAAAGGTCACAGCAGGTGTACATAAGCGGTCGCAATGCATTAGCCTCTAATCTTCCCCGCAAGAACGGAAATGGGGCGAATTGACGATGACAAACTCGGATCAGCCGGAACTGGAAAAACTGTATGGAGCTGCGCGGAAGGCGGCGGAGAACTCCTACTCGCCGTACTCGGAGTTTCGCGTTGGCGCGGCGCTGCGACTAACCAACGGCGAGACAGTGACGGGGACGAATGTAGAAAACGTGAGCTATGGGCTGACAATTTGCGCGGAGCGGGCGGCGGTAGTGCGTGCGGTTTCCCAATTTGGCCCGAAGATTCGCGTTGCAGCCGTCGCGGTTGCGAACCTGAACGGAAAGGCCAGCCCTCCGTGCGGCGCATGCCGGCAGGTGCTGGCGGAGTTCATTGAGCCCGGCGCGCCGGTGATTTTTCCGGCAGCAGATGGAACGCGGACGATGGCCTTCAGCGAGCTGCTGCCGCTGGGGACAGAGATGAAGTTGAAGTAGGGCAATGAATCCATGACGCAGGCCGGCCGCAATTCGACTGAACTTTCCGAGGCTGCTCCGCTGCACATGATCGACATTATCCGCAGGAAGCGCGACGGCGGGGAGTTGGACACGCGCGAGATCGCATTTGTGGCGGCAGGGGCGGCGAGTGGATCGATTCCCGAGGCGGAACTTGCGGCGTGGCTGATGGCGTCGTGGATCAGAGGGCTTTCGCTTTCTGAAACTCGTGCGCTGACGCTGGCGATGCACGACTCAGGCGAGAAATTTTCGACGGCAGGGCTGGGACGGCGCACGGTGGACAAGCATTCGTCGGGCGGAGTGGGAGACAAGACGAGCTTTCTCGTCGCGCCTCTCGCGGCGGCGTGCGGTGTGGCTGTACCCATGATCAGCGGGCGCGCGCTGGGGCACACCGGCGGGACGCTGGACAAGCTCGAGTCGATTCCCGGATGCCGCACTGCCCTGACGCTGGCCGAGTTTGAGGCGGTGATCAAGAAGTGCGGCGCATCGATCATCGGGCAGACGGACCAACTTGCGCCCGCCGACCGCAAGCTCTACGCGCTGCGCGACCGGACGGGGACGGTCGAGAATCCGGGGCTGATCTGCGCGTCGATATTGAGCAAGAAACTGGCAGCGGGGTTGGACGGGCTGGTGCTCGATGTGAAGACCGGCTCTGGCGCATTTCTGCGTAAGGTAGAGGACGCAGAGTTTCTGGCGGCGCTGATGGTAGCGACGGCGGAGGCTGCGGGAACGCGGACGGTGGCGTTGCTTACCGACATGAGCCAGCCATTGGGCCGTGCGGCTGGCAACTGGATTGAGCTGGTGGAGTGCGTAGAGTTGCTGCGCGGCGAGCGGCCGGCGCGGAGTCCAGAAACGAATTTTGACTTGCGCGAGCTGTCGCTCATTCTGGCGGGATGGATGATTCATTTAGGCGGGAAAGCGGAATCGCCCAGCGCAGGCTACGCACTGGCGGAGGCAGCGTCGGCGGATGGGGCGGGTCTGGCGGTTTTTATGAAGATGGTCGATGCGCAAGGCGGCGATGTGAGCGTCTTCGACGATATGAAGAGCTTTCACAAGCCGGGGGCGACGGAGATTGTTGCCGCGTGGGAGAGCGGCTACGTGGCGGAGATGGACACGACGGCGCTCGGCTGGGCGGTGCAGCGCACGGGCGCTGGGCGCGAGAAGGCCGGGGAGCCGGTCGATCCGCACGCGGGGATTCTTTTCCATGCGCGGCGCGGGGCGAGAGTCGAGAAAGGGCAGATGCTGGCAACGGTTTACGCAACGAAGCCGGAGATGCTGGCGGAGCCGGTGGCGATCATCAAACGAGCAATGACCATCTCCAAAACTCCGCCCCACGCAGTAGTGCCATTGGTGGGGCGCGTGTTCACCGAAGAAAATGCTGAGAACTATTTGCGGAATGCTGTAAGGTAATCGAAAGTCATTCTGAGCATTTCTTCGCCCGCAAAGGAGCAATCTCTTGGGTCGATTCACAGGCGTGCTGGGGATTCTGGCAGTGCTGCTTGCCGCGTATCTTTTTTCTACCGATCGTCGGCACATACGCTGGCGTACCGTTGCGTGGGGACTCGGGCTGCAGATCACGTTTGCCTTCCTGGTGCTACGTTTCAGCGTGGGGCAGAACGTGATGAAATGGGCGGGCGGCTTGGTAACCAACATGCTGTCGGCGACGTTCGCGGGGACGCAGGTACTGTTTGGGCAGTTTGGGCTGCCTAACTCTGGCGCGTTCGGCGATTTGCTCGCCAAGGTTCCGGGACATACAGCCAATGAGGGCGCTGTCTTCGCGTTCCAGGTGCTGCCGACGATCATCTTCATCTCGGCGTTTTTCGCGGTGCTTTATCACATTGGAGTGATGCAAATCATCATTCGGGGTATGGCGTGGATCATGCTGAAGACGATGCGCATTTCCGGCGCGGAGAGCATGAACGTGGCGGCCAGCATCTTCATGGGGCAGACGGAAGCGCCGCTCACTATTCGGCCGTTTCTATCGAAGGCCACGCGCAGCGAGTTGATGACGATTATGACCAGTGGCATGGCGCATGTATCGGGCGGAATCATGGCCATGTACATTGCGCAGGGTGTTGCAGCGGAGCACCTGCTGGCGGCGGTGATCATGACTTCGCCAGGAACGATTCTGCTGGCCAAGATGCTGGTGCCTGAGACACAAGTGCCGGCGACTGAGGGCAAGGTCGTCATTCCCAAGGACGAGTTGCACGCAGACGAGAATTTTATTGGCGCCATTGCGCGGGGAACGATTGACGGCGGCAAGCTGGCATTGAATGTGGCCATTATGCTGGTGAGTTTTCTAGCGCTGGTGGCGCTGCTGGACATGATGCTGGGCTGGATGCACGGGCTCGGCTACATGCACTGGGTCCCTCCGAGCCTGGGACAGATTCTGGGATTTATCGGCGCGCCGGTAGCCTGGCTGATCGGCGTGCCTTGGCGCGACTGCCCTGCGATCGGCAACCTGCTGGGAACGCGCATGGCGCTGAACGAGGTGGTTGCCTACATCGGGTTGGGCGCGGAGAAGGCGACGCTACTGCCGCGGTCGTTCACGATTGCCACGTTTGCGCTTTGCGGATTTGCGAATCTGGGGTCGATCGGGATGCAGATCGGCGGCATCGGCGCGTTGGTTCCGGAGCGGCGCAACGACCTGGCAAAGCTGGGCGTGCGGGCGATGCTGGCGGGGACGATGGCAAACCTGATCTCGGCCTCGATTGCGGGGATTTTTCTGGGATAGGCGAGAAAACTCGATGACCGAAACCATCCATTCATACTGGGATTATATTGAGCCCTATTGGGATGTCTTCGATATTTATAACGGTCCACAAGGTTTCGAATCTTCGATACGTGACGCTCCCCGGCCCGCTGTGCTTCTCTACGCCGCGCACTTTTGCCAGTCGGAAGTCCAAAACGGTGGATTCCTGCAGTTCTTCTGGAACCCCACAGGTGTCCTCGCCCCGGAAGCTATCGAGGGATATAGCGTGATCGGAATGCCGACCTTAGCCTCTCTTCTTAAGGAAGCAGCATTAGTTCTCGGAACCCAGTATCCACGCGAACGAAACGATCGGAAGGATGCGTTACTAGTCGCGTCGGGACATAGCCAGCGCGAACTCAAGCAGATTTTCAAGAAGCAAGAGAATCTGTATCTGGCGTTTGCGGAAGCGACCAAATCATTGCCGTTCGATTCGCTCGACAAGCAATTCTGGCAAGCCGCGAAGACGGAGAACGGCGGCTTTAAAGACGCTGCGACTCGCTACGCGCAAAATCCATTCCTGATCCACTAGTGCGTCACATATCCTCTCCGAGGATCCGGCTTATTGGGGGAGTGCGTGGCTAATGTTGACCTTCGCGCCAAATGGCGCGATAATTGCGCCAGGTGGCGAAGATGACGGTTGCAGAGATCGTGGAAGTCTTGGGTGGAAAGAAGACCTTTAAGCAGCCGGTGAAGAGCACCGACGACTTGGCGCGGCAGGTGCGTTCCGGGCTTCCAGCGTCGACTGTGACTTTGCTGGCGGCAACAATGGCGGTTGAGAGGGCGCAGGTGGCGAAGCGCCTGAACATTCCATCGCGGACTCTGAGCCGGCGACTCAAGATGAAATCGCGGCTGACGCACGATGAATCGGACAGGACTTTACGGATGGCAAGAGTTGTGGCGCTGGCCAGGGAAGTTCTGGGATCGGATGAGAAGGCCTCACACTGGATGAGCAATCCGAATCGTGCACTGGGAGGCCGGAAGCCATTCGACGAACTGGACACCGAGCTTGGTGTGCGATCGGTAGAAGAGGTTCTGCTCAGGATCGCCTACGGAATGTATAGCTGATGCAGGTATGGAGGCTTTTCCGGGAGCATCTCCGCAGCTCAGCTTTCACCGGCGCGGGCGGCTTGTATGTAGCTAGCCGGTGGAATCATTTGGAGATCGCGATGGTTTATACAGCTACGTCACGGGCACTGGCGGCGCTGGAATTTTTCGTCAATCTGCAGCCGAATGAGGCGCCGAACGATCTATTGATGGCGGAAGCGTTTGTTCCTGATGCAAACATTGAAACCATCGGACTCGACGATCTTCCGCGCAACTGGCGGTCACTGAGCAACGAACGCTGCCGCGACGTTGGCTCGGAGTGGGCGCGAAGCCTGCGGTCGGTGGCGCTCAAGGTTCCGTCGGCTGTGGTGGAAGGAGATTGGAATGTGCTGCTGAATCCGAAGCATCCGCAGTTTGGCAAGGTAAGAATCGGCGCGGCGAAGCCGTTCCGGTTTGACGAGAGGATGTTTCGCTAGCGGGCTTGGCCGGAACTCGATGGGGCACCCAAAGCGAGGCGACTACCCCGGATACGCGCCGGTGATGTAGCCCTCGAGGGCCTGGATGGCGTGTTCCTGGCCGGAGATGACCCACTTGACCAAGTCACCAATCGAGACGATGCCAACGAGCATGTCGCCCTCGAGTACTGGCAGGTGGCGGATGCGGTGGTCAGTCATCACGGTCATGCACTCGTCGACGGTGTGCAGCGGAGTGACGGAGCGGACGGGGCTGGTCATGATTTCCCGGACTTCAGTCTCGCGGGAGTGGTGGCCGAGAAGAATGCCTTTGCGGGCGTAGTCGCGCTCGGAGAGTATGCCGAGCAGGTGCGGGCCGGACATGACCATGAGCGCGCCGATATCGTACTTCGACATGAGCGCGAGAGCTTCGTGCACGGTTTGCTCAGGAGCAATGGAGAGGACTTTGATTGCGCCTTTGTGTTTGAGGATCGCTCCAATAGTGTCAGTGATGCGCATCGGGACCTCCTTGAAAAAAACTAGCGATCGTCCAGCGAGAGCTGCGTCCATCCGCGGTGGGCAATCTGGTTATTCCCGCCGAGGAAGAGCAGTATACCCCGGCTTGCACACAAATGTCGTTCCGAACCTTACAGAGTTTGTAAATTGATGGAAAAGCCTGGACGGGTTTGGGAAGGGGGCTTGTGAGGGACCGGTCTGGCGGGTGGGTTGCTGGCGGGCGGATTCTAGGCGGCTGCGCGCAGGCGGCGGAGGCGGTAAATGATGGTGAGAAGGGTGACGGTTCCACAGGTTAGAAAACTGACGCCGAGGCCGACGATGAGAGAGTTATCGTGCTCGTAGATGCCATGGACGACGCCGATAACCTGTAGGATGCAGAATCCGCCGAAGGTGATGAGCGAAACGCCCTCGTCGCTTTTTTTGCGCCAGATGGCAAGCGCCTGCGGCACAAAGAGGGCTGCATTGCCAAGGAGTGCAAGCCCAAATACATAGGTAACAATTTCCCTCATTTCCAATTCCTCATTTCCGATTGAGCTAACGGCGCCGACGGCAACTGACGCACTTAGAGATGATCTCAGATGGGGGGCGAAACGAACGGGCGGAGTTGCGGGCGGGCCATCGTGGTATCCCACGTCTCAAAGTGGTATCCCACGTCTCAAAATCGAGACGTGGGCACCCGGAATCATGTAACGTGCAGGGCCCACGAAGCTCAGGCAGATCAGAACTGCAGCTTGGCGCCGAATTGAATCTGGCGCGAGGTGGTTGAGGTGGCAGTGATCACGCCCGCGGTGGGCGAGATGGCCGAGGGGACGACGGTTTGCACACCGGCAGAAGTGGTGACGGTGGGCGCCGCCGAGAAGACGACCTCGTTGGGCGTGAGGAAGTTGGTGTGGTTGGGAAGGTTGAAGAACTCGGCGCGGAACTGCAAGTTGATCTGCTCGGTAATGTGCGTGTCTTTCATGGCTGAGAAATCCAACTCCGCGAGGCCGGGGCCGACCAGCGAGTCGCGCTTTGCGCCTCCAAACGTGCCGTAGATGGTGTTGCCTCCGCTGCCATTGGGAATGCTGACCGTGGGCTGGATGAAGGCGTTGGGATTGAAATATTCGGTGGGCGTGCGCGGGTAGAGGTTTCCGGAAAAGTTGGGATTCACATTGGGCCGGATGGGATTGCGCGAGTCGCCGTTGCCCGGCGGGTTATAGCCGAGCTGCGGAGAAAACGGAAAGCCGCTTTGGATGGCGAAGATTGCACTCGTAGTCCAGCCGCCGGCAAAGAAGGCCACCGGTCCGGAAGCCCGATTGAGGAAGTGCCGGCTGGGGCCAAAGGGCAGGTCGTAGCTGCCGTTGATCGATGCGATCTGGCGAACGTCGGTCGCCGCCGGGCCCCAGTCGACTTTGGGATTGAGCGGGAACGAAACAAACGCAGGCGTGTTTCCGCTTACGCTGGTGTTCCACGCCGAGCCGTCGTCAAGATTCTTTGACCATGTGTAATTACCGCGAAGCTGAAGGCCGCTTGCATAGCTGTGCCGCACGTCGACTTCGAGCGCGCTATACAAGCCCGTGCCCTGCGAGACCCACGAAGTTGAATTCGCAAGATTCGGATTCACGTCGGCGGTTGATGGGTAGTAAACCTGGCCCGTCGCCGCGTAAACCGGCGATGGCTCGTTCATGTCCTCGGAGAGGATCTGGTGGTAGCTGTGGAATCCAACGTAGCCGACGGTGAGCGAAGTGTTCGGGGCAACCTGCTGCTCAATGCGCAGGCTCCAGGTAATGACGGCCGGCGTGGAGAGATTGGGCTGCACATTGCTCGGCGATATTGTCGCGGTGGAAGGTGGTGGCATACCGGGCGTGAAATTCAGGCTCGACACTGCGATGTTCTTGATGGATTCGGCGGTGTTGAAAGGTGCGGTCTGATCGAGACGATAGTCGAGCGTATCAAGCAGGCCGTGATAAAGACCGATGCCGCCGCGCAAGGCGGTTGTGCCGTTACCATGCACGTCCCAGGCGAAGCCGAGGCGCGGATTGGGCAGGAACTTTGCTCGGTTGTCTGACAGCGCGGAGCTGCCGACAATCGGCGTGGTTTGCAAAACGCCGTTGACGATAGCGTAGTTTGAGGCGCGGCCCTGCGACTCGTTCCATCCGTTAGTGGATTCCCCGCGGAAGCCGGTGCGGAGTTCGAAGCGCGGCGTGACCTTGATGGTGTCCTCAATGAAGCCTGCGCCCTCAAACGAGCGCCAGCCCAGTTCGGTAGGCGCCGGGACGAGGGTGAAGGTAGACACGGTGCCTTGCAAGAATGTTGTTTCGGTGGAGAACGAAGCCTGGCCGAATTGATCCTGCGCGAGCAGATCGTTGGCCTGGACGCGTTGGAACCATCCGCCGGCTTCGATCTGCTGGCGGCCTTTCGACCAGTAGATGTGATCGTCTTCAGTGAACAGATTGCGCGCCGTGCGGTTGTTGCTGCCGACGTTGGCGCCCGCGCCGGTGATGGAGGAGGAGCCGTTTGAAGCTGTGCTGCCGCTGATGACGATGGCGCCGACGGGATAGCCTGAGACCCAACCGGGTACGCCGCTGACGGGGACAAGCCCAGTGAAGAAGAAGCTTGCGCGCGAGTAGCCGAAGCGCGCGGTGTTGAGCAGCGAAGGCGAAATAACGTGCTGCTCCTGAATGCTGGCGACCTGCTCGCGCAGGCTCTCGTTGACGTAGCTCAGCGGATTGGCCGATGGCGAAGTTGCGGAGCTTGCATCAACTGTGTAGACGGCGAAGAGGAGATCCTTGCCGCCGAGGTTGTCATCGAAACGAGTGGTGCCGAAGTCCTCAAAGATGTGCTGCGGCGGATGGCTGAAGGCTTCAGCGATGCCGCTGGGATTTCCGTTCGACAGGAGTTCAGGTCCGTTCGCGACCGGCCAAAGATTCAGGAGCGGCACCACTGAAGCGTTTACGCCGACGTGTTGCAACACACCCGATGAGTTCGGGATATAGCCCTGCCGCGCTTCGTTGTCGGGGACGAGGGATACATCGCTCAGGCCCCAGGCCTGACGAAATCCCTCATAGTTGCCGAATAGGAAGAGCTTGTCTTTGCGGATTGGGCCGCCGAGTGCTCCGCCGAACTGGTTGCGCTGAAACTCGGGAATCGTAGCCTGATCGAAGTAGTTACGCGCGTCGAGAGCGCTGTTGCGGATGAATTCGAAGGCTGTGCCGTGCAGCGCGTTGCTGCCGGAACTGGTGACGATGGAGACTTGCGCGCCGTCGCGCTTGCCGTAGCTGGCGCCATAAGTGTCCGAGACCACGTTGAACTCGCGCACCGCGTCGACGCCGAGCAGTTGTCCGCTGGTTCCACCGGGCGTGACGTTGATGAGAGAGGCGCCGGTGTATTCGATTCCGTTCAGCAGGAAGAGATTGTCCTGCGGGCGGCGGCCGCCGACGGAAAACATGTTGCCGACCGAAGAGTTGGAGTTTCCGACGCCGCCGGAGCGCTGGGTGGTGTAGTTGACGGTGGCGGGATTGAGGGTGAGGAGCTGATCGTAGCTGCGGCCGTTGAGCGGGAGTTCTTTTACCTGGCGCTCGTCGATGAGGCCGGCGGTTTGTTGCGAACTGGTGTTCACGATGGGATCACCGGCGCTGACGACAACCGTTTCGTGTACCGAGCTGACGCTCAGAGTGAAATTTACCTGCACGCTTTGCCCGATGGAGAGCACGATTCCGGTCTGCTGCTGCGGCTGAAAACCGTCGTGCGTGGCGGAGACCGAGTAGGGGCCGACAGGAACCGAGGGCGCGGCATAACGGCCGTCGCTACTCGTAACAAGCGTGCGCGCGAAGCCGGTGTCAACCTGGCGGACGGTGACGGTGGCGCCGGCCACCGGGTCCCCGGTGGAGCCGTGAATAACGCCGCCAATGTTGCCGCCGACTATCTGCGCGGTTGCAGGCGCTGGGCTGAACGCAACTGCAACGACGAGGGCAACCGGAACGACGAAGGCAACGGCGACGAAAGGAGTAAAAAGAATTCGATAAAGCTTTTTCTGAAGGTTCATCTGCGTCTCCTGAAGATTTAGCAAGGCCTGCTGGCGCAGGCTTATGGGTATGAGCGCACCCTCAAGAAAATGCATGGGGTCAGAGAAGATACTGAGCGCGCTTCAAAAAAATGAGATTTAGAAGAGGGATTTAGCGACAGCAACAGCAACAGCGACAACGACAGGAGGCCTGCCGGGAGGCAGGGGTTTCGCGCCGAGTTTGAGTAAGAATCATCATCGTTGTTGCGTCGTAGAAGGAGTTGGACAGCGTTTGATTCGAGTTGGATTCACCGGCCTAGACACGAAAGCCACGCCAGCAATTTTGCTGTCACGCGGCCTTAAGGTGAATCGGATGAGTCTGAAATCCGCTCAACAACAAGGCCGGTGTGACGTGTGACAACACGCCCGACATACCGACTTGGTGAGCATCAATTTCATAGGCCTTAACATACCGGATGCCCGGAACGAGGTCAAGTTCGAAGGAGGTTTTGTGGCAGGTCAGCAGTTGCGTTGTGGGGTTCGTTGTGGCCCCCAAACAGCCCAAACACCAAGCGCGATGTTGATCACAATTCCGCTTACCATGGCTGCGAACGACCATGAAGGGACGGCGTATACGACCGCAAATTGGGTCACTAGCACGAAGACGATTCCAGAGATAGCCAGGGTTAATCTCGTTTTGCGGTTCATAGCCTGACCTCTTTGTGCTTCATGCGGTCTATCCGGTCCGCAGGACGGCGATTCAAATTGACCCAATACCAAAACCCTGAGCTGGTTGCATCAACGCTTCGGAAGCGGGGAAAGACGCCCCTCAGGGGCTGAAGCTCCAATTGTTTATGCGACTTTGACGGCACGGCTGAAGCCATGCCCTTTCAAAACAGGATTCATGCTACCAGTTCCAGGCTGAGCGCCGTCTATTGCTCGATCCTGCGCGGGCGGCCGAGGAAGCGTGCGCCGAGCGCGCCGCCGGCAACGGAAAAGGCGAGAAGGATGACGGCAAGAAAACCGACACTGGAGAGTACGAAGCCGGCATGTCCCTCAGGCGAGAACATGATGGATTTATTCATCGCAATCTGCTGGGCACTGAAGCCCATGGTCGCCCAATATTGGGTGGCAAGCCCCATCTGGCTCTGCCAGTCGGCGTCGAGGGCGGGGCCGCGGTGCAGCCAGAAGCGCATGGCGTAAAGCGAAATTGCGGTGGTGAGGGCGGCGGCCCAACTGCCGAGAATGCCGGTGACCAGGCCGATGCGCGCGCCGGCTCCAATGGTGATCCAGGCGGGACCGCGGCTGCGCATGTAGAGGGCCACAACCCATGCGCCGGCCGCAGCCATCAACGGCAATGCGAGTATGCCCGCCGGGGAGTACATCGAGCAAAGAGCGCCTGCCGGAATGGCCAGCGAGAAAGCCAGGCGCAGGGCAGACTTCCAGTCGATCGTAGCCGCGTCGCGGATCGGCTCGCCCACGCGCTCGGGCAGGCCCGGCGCGGCTGAACCGTCCGATCCATCCGCCGTATAGACGAGCCGGGGCAGACCGCAGAAGGGACAAAAACAATCCTCGGGCTGCACGGTCTGCTGGCAGCGGCTGCAGGTTACTTCCATATCAAAAGCCTATAGCATCCGGCATAAAGGCGACGGGGCCCTTGAAAATGGCGCAGGTGATATATCTGGGGACTATGCGAACTAAATCTTTGCGACTCCGCCTTACTTCGGCGCTGGTTCTTGCGCCAGTTCTGTTTTCTCTATTCCTGTTTAACGCCGCTCTTGCCCAGGGAACCAGAGGCGACGAAGAGCAGATCAGGGCAGTTCTCGAGAAGTATGCGACCTCGATCGACAATGCCGATGTTTCGCTGGCGTCCGAAATCTGGTCTCAGGACCCCGGCGTCACGTTCATCCATCCGCTCGGCACGGAACACGGTTTCAAACAGATTGCAGATCACGTCTACATCGGAATGATGGCCGGCATGTTTTCAAAACGCGAGCTGATTTTGCATCAGCCGAATATCCACGTTTACGATGACGCCGCGTGGTCCGAAATGACGTGGACTTTTCACGCGACGATGAAGGATGGGTCTGCCATCACGACCGAAGGACGGGAAACGCAGGTGTACCACAAGGAACATGGAGCCTGGCGGATCGTTCTTATTCACTATTCAGGGCCGCCTGCGGCTATGCCAAATGGTCCGAATGGGAATTGAGAAGAAAGGTCTGCCGTCGCTGGCGGTTAGCGAATGCTGAAAGGCTATGAGGCAGGATTCGCCAGGCCGAGCTTTTTGGCGACGATCGCTTCGGCTGCGGTGAGCGCCTGATCGAGCGTCATGTTTGTGGAGTCGAGGATGACGGCGTCCGGCGCGGGCTTGAGCGGGGAGTCTATGCGATTGCGGTCGCGCTCGTCGCGAGCATGCAAGTCGCGCAGGATTTCTTCCCTCCCCAGCGACGAAGATTTGTCGCCCCCCCGCTGCGCGGCCCCAGTGTCAGGCGGCGGCGCTGGCGTGACGCCCTTTTGGCCAATCTGTTCGTAGCGGCGCTGGCCGCGGACTTCAGGGGCAGCATCGAGGAAGATTTTGACGTCGGCGTGCGGAAAAACGACGGTGCCGATGTCGCGGCCTTCCATAACGACTCCGCCGCGCGCGCCGATCTGCTGCTGTAGGCGAACCAGCCAGGCGCGCACTGCCGGAAAGACGCTGACGCGCGATGCGGCCTCAGTGACAAGGGGGTTGCGGATCTGCCCGGAGACGTCTTCGCCGTCGAGCAGGACGAGATTTTCTTCTTCGCCGGGATCGAGACGGATTTCGGTTTCGTGGGTGAGCTCTTCAAGAGCCTTGGCGTCGTCCAAAGGGACCGCGGAGCGCAGAGCCTTGAGGGCGAAGGCGCGGTACATTGCGCCGGTTTCAAGATTGAGCAGGCCGAAGTGGCGCGCGAGGTGGCGGGCGATAGTGCTTTTTCCCGCTCCGGCCGGGCCGTCGATGGCGACAATGATTTTCGAAGCCCGTTCAGGAACGGCATCGCGCTTTTCGTCTGCGCTCATCTACTTTCGTTCATCCGCGTTTCTTTGATCGCTGATTGGACGGGGCGGTAAAGCCGTAGCGCGACCGGTTTCCTGCTTTTGCTGAAGCCGCCAGCGCGGGCTTGCGGCCGCCGTGCGCGTCAGGGCGCGAACTGGTACGCGACACGGGCCGCGCAGTCGATCGCGAAGCGGGGCGTGAAGCATCAGGCCGGGAAGAAACGGGGCGCCGTGCTGGCTTGGCGACAGCTTTTCCAGTCGCGGAGTGGCCGTTGCTGGTGGAGTGGCCGTTGCGAAGAGTTCTGGACGCGGACGGCTTCGCCTTGTGCAGGCCATTTGATCCGTTGCCGGTGCGGGAGTGGCCGTTCGAACTGAATCGGCCGCCGTTGGAGGAACTTTTGCCGGCGTGGGGCGCGAGACGCTTGCTGTGGCCGTTCCCGTTGCCATTTCCGTTTTTTGAGGCAGTCTTCGCCCAGCGCGAACCCTGCGCGTGACGAGAGCTGCCAGTGGCGCGCGGCGCGGCACTGCGCGCGTCGCGGATGGGACGGCGTGCAACGCGGCCGGTAGCGGACTTCTGCACCGGTTTGCGATCGCGAGCGCGAGTGGGCTGATGGCTGAAGCGCGGACGTGCGGCCGGTGTCTTTTCAATATGCGCGGCTGGCGCCTTGTCGATATGTGGGGCTTCCGCCTTTTGCAGGAGCTGCGGCGTGCGCTCGATTACCGGCTCGGCGGCCTTGGGAGGCGGAACGGGCGCAGAGACAAACTGCGGTGAAGTCTTGGGCGCGATCGAGAAGCGAACCGATTCCTCGTGCTCATAGGAGCGCAGGAAGTAGGACGAAGCCGGCATGGATGAACTGGCATAAATGGTGGTTGGCGCGGCAAACTCGGGCAGCGTTCCGGCGACGTAAAAGTGCGGAGCGTGGCCCAGGGCAAGCGAATGAACCTGGCGGGTAGCAACCAATCCGCGAAGAACTTCACGCACCTTGCTGCGCGCGGTGAGCGGCGCAAGGAACATCTCGACCTCTTCCATGCTGGCGGCAATGACCGCTTGCAGGTAGATGGAGGCGAGGACGGAGATGGCGGTGACCTGCGATGTGGACGCGCCTTCAGCAATGGCCTTTTGGTAGCGGACGCGCAGAAGCTGCCACTGTGGCGATTTGCCGGGAGCGGAGACAACAGGAATGATGCGCAGTTGCTGCCAAAGCTCGGTGATAGCGCGCAGAACCGCGGACTCAGAGACCTCGCGGCCGAGCGAATGCCGCAACTGAGTGATCGTCTGGTCTCCCGTTTCAAGTTGCTTGTAGGCCTGTACCGCGAGCTGCGAGACCTGGCGCGATCCGGTCAACTGCGGGATTCGCCGCCAGTCGCGATCGCCGCGAAGAGCGTAGACGTAAGGCAGGACCCATGCCGCGACCACAAAATCGGGCTCGTCGCCAGGCTGGCCAAGCAGGTTAAGCCGGACTGCCACATTTTCAGATTCCAGGCGAACCAGTAGGTCTTCTGCATAAGAGACCAACTTGGCAGACGGAGAAGATGTTTGCTCACCGGCTACGGCTTCAACAAAGGTAGGGGCTGTGAATGAGGCGAACTGCCGCTTTGGTAGGAAAAGACACAAACCCGTTTCTTCTAACCAAGTACGGGCCTCATCAATCGTCAACTGCCCGCGTCCGTTCAGGCGCATCCTTTCGGAGCGCGATGCTTCCAACTGTTCCGCTGTCAAAGAAAACCTCGCTTCCGGGTTGAGCGATCACGGCCAGAATCCCGCGCTCCTGAGAACGCGTCCGGCCACCTTCCAGACGTCCGAAAGGTCTCTAAAAGGACCTAAATTCGGTGGAAGGCCCGCAGGATCTCCTTCCAAGAATACAGTAAAGCTATAGGACGTCCATGCGGGCAACTGGTAGGGTGACTGGTCTTTCCAAGCTCTAACAATAACCATTCTATACGTTTTGTATCAAGAGTGGTATTGACCTTGATGGCCGAATGGCAGGCAATAGAGGCGGCAATGCGCGAGCGGAGCCTGTTAAGTTCCTCATTATGCGAGGTTTCTCCGGAATCCCCGGTCGATTGATCGATGACTTCGGCGAGAGTGCGCTCCAGTTCGGCGCCTTCGAGGCCAACAGGCGCAGCTTTCACCGCAAGTGTTTGAGGGCCAAAGGGTTCCACCTCGAACCCATTGACTTCCAGCTCCTCGGCGATGCGGGCGAAGACGACCATCTGTTCTGGCTTTAATTCCACAAGCATGGGCATGAGCAGGCGTTGGCGTTGCACGCGTTCCACCTGGCGGTCGCGCAGGATCTTCTCGAAAAGCACCCGTTCGTGTGCAACGTGCTGGTCGATGATCCACAAGCCATCTTCGCCGGAGGCCAGAATGAAGGAATCGCGCAACTGCCCGATTGGTTTGAGTGAGCCGAGCCGGTTGAGGGAGTTGGCGGCCTGCTCGGCCTCGACAAGAACTGTGGCTGCGGCGGCTGTGGCAGCGGCTGCGGTTGGAGTGTTGCCGTAAGCTGTTGCGCCATTGGGGTTTGGGCTGCAATCGCCCGCGTCGGAGTAGACTCCCGTGGCGAGGAGGGCGTCAGCTGCTTCGCCCCAGGGCTGCGCGTCGAAATTGGACGGGTCGAGCGTCGGTAACGGGATCTGCTGGACGTCGAAAGGCAACGCGCCTGGGACGGCGGCGGGAATGCGCGGCGTCAGATGAAAAGGCTCGGCATCGGATGAGGCGTGGGAATCGGATTCCGGAGCGCCCGGCAGCGGCGATGCCGCTGGAGGCATCAGCGACGGGCTGGCCGTGGGCTGTGAGTCGAGGGCAGCGAGGAATCCGGCAGCGGGGCGCGCTTTGATGAGCGCGGTGCGCAGGCTGTCGCGGACAAAGTCGTGGATGTGGCCAGCCTGGCGAAAACGGACTTCGGTTTTGGCCGGGTGAACGTTTACATCCACTTCTTCGGGCGGCATCTCGAGGAACAACAGAACGACGGGAAAGCTGGTGGGGGGAATTACGTTGCGATAGGCCTCGGTGATGGCGTGAAGCAGAAGCCGGTCGCGGATGAGGCGCTTGTTGATGAAGATGTAGATGGAGTTGCGGTTGAGTTTTTGCAGTTCTGGCTTGGAGTAGAAGCCGGTGAGACGCAGGGATCCGGGCTGGCGCGGAGGGTCCTCCGGACTCTTTCTCCACGGAGGAGGCTCCGGCAAACCCGAGCGCTCTAATTGAGTTTCGGCGGCGACGGGAAGCAGTTGGCTGAGGGTCTCCTTGCCGAAGACCTGAAAGATGCGCTCGGCGGTGCGGGCGACGGGAGGCGCGGAGAGAATGGTGTGGCTGGCGGAGAGCAGATCGAATTGCTTCTCAGGATGGGCCAGGGCGTAGTGCGTGACCAGCGCGGTAACGTGGGCCATCTCAGTGGATTCGGCGCGCAGAAATTTGCGACGTGCCGGAGTGTTGAAGAAGAGATCGGCGACAGCGATGGTGGCGCCACGAGGCAGGGCCGCATCTTCAACGCGATGAATTTTGCCGCCGGCGACTTCGAGATGCGTGCCGGCAGTCTCACCTCCGGTAGCAGTTTCAAGCGTGACGCGTGCGACGGATGCGATGGACGGAAGTGCTTCGCCGCGAAAGCCGAGCGTAGCGATGGAGAGCAGATCGTCGGCGGTACGGAGCTTGGACGTGGCGTGGCGCTCGAAGGCCAGCAGAGCATCGTCGCGATTCATGCCGTGACCGTCGTCGGAGATGCGGATCAGCTTTCGGCCGCCGCCCTCGACCTCGACTCGGATGCGCATGGCTCCTGCGTCGAGCGCGTTCTCAAGAAGTTCCTTGACCACGGATGCAGGCCGATCGACCACCTCGCCGGCGGCGATTTGATTGGCAACCTGATCGGGAAGGATGCGGATCTGGCCCATAAGAACTCAGAGTAATTGATAGACCAGATCGTATCCGATGAATGGCCTGCGCAAGCGCCGCGCAGATTCCTAGTTTGACGCCGGTGCGCCAGCTTTTACAGGCTTGTTCGAGGCCGTCCTGACCCTGGAGCGGGAACTCGTCGTCGTCGCCGGCCCTGTTGCAGGCGTCGCTGGACCTTCCAGCATGGTGGCCTTGCGAATGACAGCCTCGGGAGCGGTAGTGGTGAATCCGGGGTTGTTGGTCAACTGGGCGTCATACCACTGCGGAGGCAAATACCACCGTCCGTCGCCGGCAGCGGTCAGATAGTCGTAGATCAGCGGCATGTCGGCCGGCAGTCCACCGTGATCGCGTTCGGACAGGACAACATAGGCCTTCAGTTCGCTCGAAATCTGATCGTGGTTGGAAGCGTCTCCCGCCTCCATCAGGGCGACGGCATATTCCAGGTGAGCCGAAGGGATCGCGCCCCGATCCGCATCGAGACGGAGCGCAGTGGTGAGATGGTTGAGAGCGTCCTGGCGTTCGTCGGGAGTGCGCGCCGTGAGGCGTTCGAGCTTGGCCAGATAGAAGTTCGCATAAGGATCGTTGGGCCGATCAGCCACGGCGCCATCAAGATTCCGCTTGGCTACGGCAAAGAGATCGTAATCCATGGCCAGGATGCCGTTGTCGCGCTTGACGGAGGAGATCATGGGACCGAAATCGGGACCATTGGGATTGAAGCCGTTGCCTTTGGTCCGCAACTCAATCTCCGCCTTCAACTCTCCGTTGAAGAGCGCGTCCAGGTGGGCTTGCCGTTCCTTGATACGTGGCGCGCTGCCCATGAAGCCGAGTCCCATGCGCGAGTCCGCGGTCACAACCTGATTTAGAGAGGCGAAGAGGCGGCTGATTTCTCGTGGGTCGTAGCCCTGTTCGATCATCAAATTCACCGCCATATCGTCGGCATCGTCCTCTTCTTTTGAGGCCCAAAGGACCGGCTCAAGCTGCGGATGAATGAAGTAGTGGCCGATTTCCATTCCGGTGGCCAGGCCGGCGGAGCCCCCGAGCAATCCTCCGAGGCGCAGCGGAATCATGGCGCCACCCAACCCAGCTCCCATGACCATTGAGCCGACGTCGGTGATCATCTTTTCTTTCTCAGCTTTTTCCTTCGCCAACTCTCCCGCAACATGCTTATCGCGAATGCGCAGGTAAGCCTGCCTCAGCTCAACGTGGGCAATTTCGTGCGCCAGCACGTAGGCCACTTCCGACTCGCTGTCGAGCATGGAAACCAGTCCCGTGGAAAGGTAGATAGTCCCTGTGGAGAGGGTCAGAGCCTTGGGGATGGGATCATAGAGGACGCGAAAGGTATAGACGTTGGCGGAGTTCTTGGGAACAAGTCTTTGCCCGATGTGATTGATGTAGCTTTGCACCACCGGATTGGCGTAGAGGCGCTGACGGTCAAATGCATCTCCGGAAGCGGCGTCCTGCGACAATCCCATGTTCCCGGTCAGGTTGATGCCGTAGGCCAGCTGCATATCGTTTCGGCGCAGCGTATCCCATTCCTGCTGAATGGAGTCCTGCACCTCGGGCATCTGCTCGACGCGAGCAATTTTGTCCTTGTCTACATTGCTGATGTCGTTCGGGTCCTGCCCCTTCTTGTTTTTCCCCGAAAGCGCGTTGGTAAGCTGGCTCATCTGGGCTGAAGAGGGCGGCGCTGTAACTCCGCAGACAAGCAGAGCACAAAAGGCGATGGCGAGAAGTCTTTTCATAAGACTCTCCTTTTAAGTTGCGGCGCCATGAGGACGCAGCTGACCGTTTATGGCTTGGGGGGAAGGCCCGGTAATTGGGAGTATAGGCCTGAGTTGAGTGCAGAGTCAACGCGGGGGCTCGGGCGCAAATCGCCGCAATTGGAGCGGGGATTCGCGCATGCGGGAACGGATAAGGGATTGCTTCTCCGGACCGGCTATGCCCCAGCCTTCCGGCCTACTAAATCTTGCCGCGTAGGCTGAGTCAGATGCCGTTAACCCAGTGGCAGGCCGTCCGCAGGGAAGGCGAACAGGTGAAGGCGAAAGAGACCAAAGGCCAAGTTCCAGAAGCCGGAACCGGTTCAGGAAATCCTCTCCCTGCGCAGAGGAATTCGTGTTATTCCGGATTTAAGTGGAAGGTATCCCCAAAAGTGATTCAGCCGACGGCGCTGCAGATCTCAGCGGCGTCCGTTTGGCGCTCGGTTACGGGTGCCCTATGTCTGTTCGTAACCTCCCGGTGCGGATTTTTCACTTGATTTTTTTCGCGGGGGGGGATAGTGTAGTTGCAAAATTTTCACCGAGGTCGCGGGCTCCTCCAAATGTCGCCGCCATCGGACCAAAGCTTCGCTCGTAGCCGTGTTTGACGACCTCTCGACTGAAGGTTTTAACACCGAAAGGAGACCCCATGATCAGGTCCGCCCAGTTCTCTCCAAAGAACGCGGGGCTTCGCCTTCTCATCTTTCCCGCCGTCTTGCGCAGGGGATTGGCTCAGCTCCTATTTCTTGCTGGACTCACGACTGCCACCATCTCGCCAGCCCAAAGCAACGCTACAATTCATAACCATGGTGCTGCATCGATGGTCGATGGGGCAGCCCATCCGGAGAATATCCCAGACGTTGTCGCTTATCGCCTGATTCTGCTTGGGCTATCCCAGCCCGCGAATCCAACGGACAACCAGATGAAGCGTCATCTGGCGCAGTTCCGAGCGATCGGCATGAGCGACAGCGACAACGCGACGCTGATCGTGTCTCTCTTGCGCTTTAATGCCGACTACCACAGCATGATCGAGACTTATAACGCGGCCGCGACAGCCGCTAACGCCAGTGGCCAGAGGATGGACATTAACTCGTTCCTGCTGGAGCGCGACCAATTCATCCAGTCGACTCACGACAAGCTGAAGAGCGCACTGAGTGCCGATGGCTGGGGGCATCTCGATGCCTTTGTCCAGGGCAATAAGAAGCACATGAAAATCAGTGTCGCGGAGGCAAGCCGATGAAATCAAGCCTTTGGCTCATGATTGCGGCCGTTGCGCTTGCCCTCTTGGCCGGCAAGGAGGCTTCGGCTCAAGGATGTTCTGTCAGTTACGATCCCAGCTTCAGCTTATGGGAAAACGAATTTGCGGACAGCACCAATATCTACACGCAGGTTGGCATCGACGGATCGGGCACGATGACCGTGGAAGGCATGTGCGACCTTCCCTATATCACGCATACCGCGTACATCTGGAACAGCGTCGGGAGTGTGGGTAATAGCTGGGTGCCGGTTGGCGATTATTGCCCGGATTGCTACGTGTCTACAGAACAGGACGACATACTGCCTTACGATCCCAACCAGGAATACACGTTCGACTTTGAAGGACAGATGTGGTGCAACATTGGTGGTGAGTTCTTTGATATTGGCGGGGTTCTCGACCTCGAGTTAGCCTACACAAAATCCGAGACCATCGCATCCCAGCCAATGACTGGCGGGAATGAAATCTGCCTTTTGTCCCAATGGTGCACACCTCAGACCCAGCCGCCAGATTGCAATCCCTCCAACGTGATCCAGCACCCAATCATTCTGGGTGGAATCGCTTCGTGCAGTCCTTATTACTCAAGCTTCTGGCTGGCTGAAAGGGTGAAGCTTCCATACCTGCCACGCACGCCGTGGATCTGCGAGCCGGTGGTTCTGGAACAGAATGCTGTCGGGACTGACGATCCCAGCTACGGGAACTGTACGAGCAACCCATAAAGGAGCCGCGATGTCCGTCTTGTCACAAATTGCGGTTGGCCCTGGCGCCGCGGTTGCCCTGTTGCTGAAGGCGGTCGCTGGCGGCGTATTCTCCGTATTTGTCACCTGGGCTTTGATCCTATCTGCTGAAAGTTGGAGGCTGAACACCGCCGTTCGGAAGCTTGGGGTGACAGGTCCAGTTGCGGTAGCAGGAGGCTGGACAGCGCTGATGCGGTCGCCGATCGTCGCTGTCGTGCTTTCTGCTGCGTTTGGTGTCGGATTCTTTGTCGTTGCCCGATTCGCCGGCCGACGCTGAAAGCGAGAGCTGAACTTACTCCCGGGGCGCCAGACCTAAAGAGAAAGCCTTTGCGCGCGTTCCGACGATTCTCACCAGCCGAGTGGATTCAGCGGAGATGCACAATGAGACTTGCAATAGCGTTGACAGCCGGCGTAGCTCTTGGATGCATTCTGCTGCTCTTGTATGCCAATCACGCTCATCTCGCGGTGAAAACAAGATGCGGCAGCGTAGTCGTGCCAGACCGGTGGCTGTATATCGCCGTGCTGTTGATCATCGCTCTAATTACGACTTGCTACCTACTCGGCCGCAAAAGCAGCTGACCCGAGCCAGGAATCGGGCGACCTTGAAACCGTGGCGTCTGTCTTGCGTCTGAGGGATTCCCTGCTGCTTTTTATCGTTTTGCCCCGTCGATGAAGCCGAGCGGCGCGCCTGGTTCCTGTTCGAAGCCACACGCTAACTGCGAGACGATGGCTGCCGGTTGCGGAGACTTGAGCCGCTGGCGTAAGGTTGGCGCATTGGGCACGCCTCTTTGGGTTCCGATTTAGCTGGAGGCCCCTCTCGCCAATGGATGACGTTACTCCATCTCCGATTGTTGCCGCCTCGGGTGGCAGCTTCCTGATCGAATCGCGTAGGCCGGATGAGGTTTTCACTCCCGAAGACCTGAGCGAGGAGCAGCGGCAGATTGCGGCGACGGCGGAGCGATTCGCGCGCGAGGAGATTTTGCCGCGCGTGGCAGCGATTGAGGCGAAAGAGCCGGACGCGATGGCGGCGGCGCTGCGCAAAGCGGCCGAGCTGGGTTTCACCGCGGTCGATGTTCCCGAGGAGTATGGCGGCCTGGGGATGGACAAGGTGAGCTCGACGCTCATCGTCGACCACATTTCAGTGCTGGCCAGCTTTTCGACGGCGTTCGGCGCGCACGCCGGCATCGGCACGCTGCCGCTGGTCTGGTACGGCACTCCAGAGCAAAAGCAACGTTACCTGCCGAAGCTTGCCAGCTGTGAATGGATCGGCGCGTATGGATTGTCCGAGGCCAGTTCCGGCTCGGACGCCATGGACATTCGGACGCGCGCGGCGCTCTCGCCCGACGGAGCCCACTACATCCTGAATGGCGAAAAACAGTGGATCACCAACGGCGGTATTGCGGACTTGTACACGGTCTTCGCAAAAATAGATGGGGACAAGTTTTCGGCGTTCTTAGTGGAACGAGACACGCCGGGCCTGACCGTGGGCACCGAGGAACACAAGCTGGGGATTCACGGCTCGTCGACGTGTCCGCTGGTACTCGAAGATTGCAAAATTCCGAAAGAGAATCTGCTGGGCGAGGCGGGCAAGGGCCACCACATTGCATTCAATGTGCTGAACGTGGGCCGCTTCAAGCTGGCCGTGGCGTGCATTGGCGGGGCTCGGCATGCGCTGGCGCAGATGATTCACTATGCCAAGGAGCGTCGCGCATTCGGCAAACCGATCGCGGAATTCGGGCTGATCCAGCGCAAGATTTCTTCGGCAGCCGCGCAGCTTTATGCGGCGGAAAGCATGGCTTATCGATTGGCCGGCTTGATGGACGCAAAGCTGAATGGGGCGGATCGCGGCACGGCGAAACTGGACGCGGCTCACGCGGAGCCGGACATCGACGTTCCGCGCCTGATTGAAGATTATGCGGTCGAGTGCTCCATCCTCAAGGTCTACGGCTCGGAGATGCTGACGCTGGTTGCGGATGAGCATATTGCCACCATGGGAGGATATGGCTACGTCGAGGAGTATCCGGCGGAGCGCACGTACCGTGATGCGCGGATCAACCGCATCTTCGAGGGAACGAACGAGATTAACCGGCTGATCATCACGGGCTGGATGATGAAGCGCGCGATGAGCGGAAAGCTGCCGCTGCTGGGCGCGATCAAGCGCGTGATGGACCTGGTGATGGAGCCGCCTGCGTTCAGCGGCCATGCGGATGCAGGCGCGCTCGCGCATGAGGCGAAGGTGCTCGCGGCGGTGAAGAAGATTGCGCTGTTCGCAGCGGGCGTGGCCAGCCAGAGATTTATGACGGGCCTCGAAGAGCAGCAGGAGATTATGGCAGATCTGGCAGACATGATCAGCCAGGTTTTCGCGCTGGAGTCGGCGTTGGTGCGCGCGCAGAAGATTGCGCTCGCGGGACGCAGCTCGGCAGAAGTTGCGGCGGCCATGACGGGATTGCTGGCCGATGAATCGATGGCGCTGGCCGAGCGGACGGCGCGGCGAGTGCTGGCTGCATGCGGCGAAGGCGACGCGCTCGAAACGCAGTTGGCGATTCTGCGGCGGCTGGCGCGGGTTGTGCCGGCCGATGTGGTTGCGCTCAGCCGCGCCGTGGCCCGCCAGTGCATCGAGCTGGAACGCTATCCTGTTTAGGGTGAGCGTCCGGTTCTTATGCAGCAGGACCTAAGTGATGCAATGACAATTCGCAACCTGCTGGCCGATGCGGAAGGCTCGCTGGTTGAGGGGCCGCACGCGGAGCGCGCGCGCCGCGATGCAGAGACGCTGCTCCTTCACGTAATCAGGGAAGATGCGCCGGACGTCAACCTGGCGTGGCTGATCGCGCACGGATACAAGACTCTGCCTGCGCGCGAGACTTCAGCTTTTCGCGCATGGATCGAACGCCGGCGCGCCGGCGAGCCAATCCAATACATCACGGGCGAAGCGGAGTTCTACGGGCTGAGTTTCAGGGTGAATAGCGGGGTGCTGATTCCACGGCCCGAAACCGAACACCTGGTGGAAAAGGTCATCGAGATTGCAGGCGGGCTCGAAAAGCCGCGCATCGCCAAGCCGCGCATCGCCAAGCTGCGCATCGCCGATGTGGGCACGGGATCGGGAGCGATTGCCGTGGCGCTGGCCAGCAAGTTGCCCGCCGCACGGATGCACGCAACGGATATCTCCGCGGCCGCGCTGGCAGTTGCGCGAGCGAACGCGGAACGGAACGGCGTCGCGGAGCGCGTGACGTTTCACGAAGGTGACCTGCTGGCTCCCCTGGCAGGCAAGCTGTTCGATTTCGTCGTCTCGAATCCGCCTTATGTGCCGGAGCGCGATCGCGATTCGCTTTCGGTAGAGGTGCGCGATTATGAGCCGGCGCAGGCGCTGTTTGCGGGCGCCGATGGACTTGCAGTCTATCGCCGGCTGATTCCCGCGGCATTTGCGGCACTGACGCCGAAGGGATTTGTCGCGCTCGAGATCGGATTCGGGCAGCAGGCGGCTGTTGGCGAGTTGCTGGCGGATGCTCGATTCGAGGACATCGAATTCACGAAAGATTTGCAGGGGATTGCCCGCGTGGCGGTTGCTCGACGCCCGTAAATCGGGCCGTGCTGACAATTCACGAAGCGGAATTCAGGGAGCGCAATTCAGGGAGCGCGGCCGGTTTTGTTCAGTTCCTTATAGAAGCCGAGATCTTTGGCCAGCAAGCTCTTGACGATGTAGACAATCTGGCCGTAGTGCAGGCCGAAGTGCTCGACGACCTGGTAAACGGCGTCGAGACCGCGCACGTGGCAGCCCTGAATCTCGTAGGGAGCGAGCAGTTCCTCCGCGGTGAGGCGGTCAAGGACTTTGGCGGCTTCGTCGAGCGTTCGGCCGAGGCGGGCGAGCAAGTCAGCAGCCGAGAGCCCGCTCTGCGCAGCGAACTCGGCGGGGCGGTTGCGCTCGTCTTGATTCTCATTGAACGAATCAACGAGCCACTGGCGCACGTTGCCATCGAGATGCAGCAGCAGATTGCCAATGCTGTTTGAGGCATCGTTGGGCCGCCACCAGACTTGTTGAGCAGTGAGCGGCGCGACGCACTCCTTCATGCGCGGCCAAAACTGCCCGAGGAGCTTGGTCCGCGAGAATTCGAGGAAGACGGAAGCGAGTTCTGTTTCAGGTTGTGTCATCAAGAACAGTTCTGAATAAGATGTGCGCTTTCCCCGGCACCTCCGCCGCGGCAGACGAGGGACCGGGGGCACGCATAGAGATTGCGAGACGAAATAAGCCAAAAACTAGATCAGCTCGTAGCCGGCGAACCAATAGGCGATCTCGAATGCGGCAGTCTCCGGCGCATCGGAGCCGTGGATGGCGTTCTCACCGAGAGAGCGCGCAAACTTTTTGCGAATGGTGCCCTCTTCGGCGTTGGCGGGATTTGTTGCGCCCATTAGCTTGCGCAGATCGGCAATCGCGTTGTCTTTCTCCAGGACCATGAGGAACAGCGGGCCCGAAGACATGAAGTCGGTAAGACCTGAGAAAAACGGCTTGGAGCTGTGGACTGCGTAGAAGCCCTCGGCCTCGTGTTTGGTGATGGATTCTCTCCGGATGGAGACGATTCGGAAGCCGGCCTTGTCAAGTTCGGCGAGGATGGCGCCGGCAAGCCCGTCGGCGACTGCGTCCGGTTTGATGATGCTAAATGTTCGCTCGGGCACTTTTCGGGTCGCTCCTTCGCGCAGAAATCTTTCTGTATTCCATTGTAACGGAAGGCTTTCGACGCGGTTCTGGAAGGCCCGTTCGCGCCGCGGATCAAGCGTTCGGGGACGATCCATTACTTTTGTACATTGTCCGGCGGAGAGACAACTTATTCCCCAAAAGGGGTATTCGGAAACCGTTTTTGGCGCAGACAAGCGATTTGGATTCTGCTACAAGTATTGGTGTAGACAGAACTGTACCGGGTTGAACCACTGATTAGCAGTTGCAATAGATTTGTTTTGGGGATCAATTTTGGGGATCGAGGGTATCTTGATTTATCCCTCGAAAGTGGTATTCCGATAACCTGTTTTGGCACAGACATGCGACTTGAATTCTGCTACAAGTATTGATGTAGCCAGAAATGTTTAGTGTTGAACGACTGATTAGCAGTTGCCGATAGAGTTGCTTTGGGGATTAAGAATGGCCTTAGTTATCTTACAAATCGCCGCCCTGGTTGCAGTCGCTCTGGTTCTTGTGGGATTCCGCAAGAGCGCGAAGCGGCGCAATTCGCAATCATGGGATGCTTTGCTGGCCCGCCTCCGTCCTGAATGGAGCGCGCGCGAGCTGAGCGATCACTTCTTGTGGCAGGAAGGCCTGAGCGCCACTCCTGAAGATGCCTGGCAGCGTATGGAAGGGCCGAAGGGCCTCTGGGTGATCTACCAGAACGCGCGGGTCATGCAGGAGATGGCGGACTTCGCCGCCAAGAATTGCGATGCCGTCGATCGCCTGCTCATCGAAACCTTACACAGCGACGCAATGCAGATTCGAGTTTGCGTCCTGACGGCATTAGGACAGTATGCATTCCGTCATGCCAGCGAAGGTGTTCGCGTAAATGCGTTCCGCGCTGCCTCAATCTACACCGGCATGGCCGCACGCATGACGCAGTTGCTGCAAGAGCACGCAGCCGTCATGGTTCCGGACTTTGTCGCGGCGATGTAACGAAGTTTCTTCTTTTGAAAAGAAAACCCCGGCTTCGGCCGGGGTTTTTGTTTGTGCGTACGTTTCGCGGGCCGGGCTTGAGCCTGCGGCAGCTTGGAGCCTGCGACAGCTCGGAGCCTTGACCAGCGGGATTATTTTTCCATCGTGTCGAGGAACGCGCCGATCCGCGCGAATTCTTCTTCGTTCAGGCGGAAGGTAAGCGCTGCAGCGGTTTCTTCGACCTGCTTTGCGTTGCGCCCACCGACAATGGCCGCGGTAATGGCGGGATTGTGCAGCACCCAGGCAACAGCAACAACGCCGGGGGTTACGCCGTGGCCGCTGCCGATTTCGCGCAGCAGCTCTACCAGGCGCAGATTCTGGCTGATGCGCGGCTGGTTGAATTCCTTGTTCTTGCGGCGCCAATCGTCGAGGGCCAGATTCGAAGCGCGCTCGGCTGTCATTTTGCCGGTGAGCATGCCGGAGAGCATGGGCGAATAGTTGATGACGCCGATGCCGTTGGCCAGCGTGAAGGGCAGAATCTCGGTTTCGATGGCGCGGCGCAGCATGGAGTAAGGCGGCTGCAGGCTGGTGATGGGCGCGATCTTCATGGCGCGCTTCATCTGGTCGACGGAGAAGTTGGAGACGCCGATCCAGCGGATCTTTCCATGCTCTTGCAGACGGGCCAGCGTCTCCCAGCCTTCCTCGATTTCGCTGTCGGGATTTGGCCAGTGAATCTGGTAGAGGTCTATGGTATCGACTTGCAGGCGCTTGAGCGACGCTTCAACTTCTTCAGCAAGCGACTCGGCCTTGAGCGAGTTGTAGATGGAGCGGTCCTCGTGCCAGCGGAGCGAGCACTTGGTGAAGATGTACGGCTTGCGCGACAGCGATTTGACGGCGCGGCCGACCATCTCTTCAGAGTGGCCGAGGCCATAGACGGCCGCTGTGTCAATCCAGTTGACCCCAAGATCGACGGCGCGATGGATGGCGGCGATAGAGTCCGCGTCGTCCTGTGGTCCCCAGGAGGATGCCCAGTCGCCCCCGCCGATGGCCCATGTGCCAATGCCGATGGGGGTGAGCTCGAGATCGGAGTTGCCGAGGGTGCGCAGCGCGGGTGAAGAGGCAAGAGAGGACATACGTACAGAATAGACGCGGCCCCACCCGGCGGGATTGCGGATATCCTTGCGGCAAGGGAAAGCACAGCGGCGCCGCGTCATTTCACAGTGCGCAGCACGCATTTTTCGCAGGCGCATCTAACCCTTCCTAGAGGTGATGCCATGAAACACATTCTTCCCGCAATCTGCTGCCTTGCGCTCGTCTCCATCCCGGTTCTAGCTCAAAAGCCGGCGCCGATGAGCGACCAGAAATTCCTTGATGTTGCCGCACAGACTGACATGGTTGAGGCGAACCTGGGCCAGCTCGCGCAGGAATCGGCTGCCAAGCAGCCGGTGAAGGACTACGCCCAGATGCTGGTGAACGATCACACGCAGGATTTTGGCAAGCTGCAGACCCTGGCCGCGCAGACCGGCCTCACCATTCCGAACGCCATCGACGCAGAACACAACAAGTCAATGATCGGCCCCTTCCATGCAGTCAAGGGGGCGGCCTTCGATCGCAAGTACATCCACGATATGATCGCCGGACACACCGCGGCGATCGCGCTCTACAAGAAGGAAGCGCACGACGCGGAGAATTCTCAGGTCCGCGCATACGCCGAGGAGACAATCCCAACTCTCCAGAAACATCTGGATGGCGCTAAGGCATTGCAGCAGGGCAAAACACCGACTATGTGACACGCGCGATCGCGCAGCCCGCTCTGCCTGTCCGCAAATGGAGGAAACATCCATATGGCCGGCAGAGTGGGCCGAGCAGTTGGCGGCTATTTCTCTTTCGCAGCCAGAGCCAATTCAATCTTCGTCTCTGTCTGACCGCGGTGGATAGTCACTTCGAATCGATCGCCAATCTTTCCAAAAAGCATCTCGGTAGCGGCTTCTCCTTTGCTGGCGGTTAATGGCTTGCCCTCGATGGCGACGATTTCGTCACCGGGCTGGATGCCGGCCTTTGCCGCGGGAGAGTCGGCGTCCACTTTTGTCACCAACGCTTTGCTTTTATTTGCGACGTCGATCTCAAATCCTGTCGAGCCAAGTTCCGCAGACTTGATGAATCCATATGGCTTGAAATGCCCGTAGCAGAATTCGAGCGCGGCGAGGCCAGCTGGGCCGGCACCGATGCAGGGAGCGAACTGATTTTGCCAATTAATCATATCTTTAACCGAAACCATAAAACCGGAAGCTGTCGGGCCGGCAGGCGCATTTTGCGGGGCGCGGACGAGGCTGACGTCGACTTGAGAACCGCCGCGCTTCAACGTCAGGTGCAAGGTGTCGCCGCGCTGCCCGAACACGCCTTTGGCGGCGATCGTGCCGGGAGTTGGTTCGACAGGCTTGCCGCCAACAGCGGTGATCGTATCGCCCACTTTGAATCCCGCAGCGGCGGCCGGAGATTGAGGATCGACGGCGGTGATCGTGCCGTCGGTATTGCCCTTGGTGTCGATGGTTAGGCCCGAGTAGCCCAGTTGGCTTTTCAGGATGAAGCCGGCCTGCTCAAAGAGCGAGGCGCATTTCTTGACCAAGGGAGCAGCGATGGGACCAACCCCGACGCAGGGCGCGGTTGCGCCCTGCTGGTTGACGAGTACGTCGATTTGCGCAAAGGCCTGCGTAGCGGCGCAGGCCAGGACCAGCGCAGCCAGAAAACTCAAAAGGATACGAGTGGGGTTATGAACCACGACGGGAGCCACGATGCGAGCCAAGAAAACCTCCAGATTTCGGCAGAAGCCTGCGGCTCGATGCAGTCGTTGTCTGATCGATCGACAAAGCGGGAAGCGCCGGGAAATCCTCTACATAGTACGCGTCCCGGGCGAGGACCGCAGCAGAAAATGGAAATGCGGACTGCCGTGGGGATTTTGGCGGGGTTCGCTGTCGCGATCAGGCGGCGCGGGCGCGGGTTCGCGTGGTTCTTGCCAGTTTCTTCGCCGCGCGCTTGCGCGCAGACTTTGGCTGAGGCACGACGGAGAGACGCAGACCGAGTGGCTCGACTATTGCCTCGATCACTTTCATCCGGGGATTGCCGTTTCGCGAAAGCACGCGACGAAGGGTGGCCGGACGAATGCCGGACTTACGTGCGACAGCGTTGATCCCGCGAAATGCTTCGGCCAAGTATTGCAGCTGGAGCAAGCAGCCTCCGCGCGTCTTACTATCGTTCAGGCCGTTGACGGCGAGCGTCGCACATGCAGTCGCAAGCTTCCGATCTTTGCGAAGCTCTTTCACTTCCGATTCGTGATGGGATACGGCTCTAACAAGCTTTTTCATCGCGGCAGCCACTCTTTACGAGACTTTCGAGATGGGTGGCTCGCTTGTCTTCGAGCTGGGACGGACCCGCTTGGCTTCGGTGAGAAAGCGGTCCACCGCCTCATCGTCGTTGGGATCGTATGGGCCGTCATCGGGATCGTTGGTATCGTAGGGGATTGGCTCGTTCGTAGCAACGCTACTCCGGACGCGATCCCAATCAGTTTTGCTTGGTTGGCCGGAGATTGTCATAGATTTGCCTCTCCTTCCGCGAAGCCTTGCGGAACGAAATGATACGTATATTGTATCTCCGAACGGTATATACGAGGGCAAGAACGATTCCGTTCGATTCGACGAGGGCAATATCCAGCCATCGCGATTCCCCGCGGCCAACAATTGAAAAGGTGACTTTATTAGGGTCTTCGTAAACGATATCTGCATCGTCGAAGTCAAGACCATGCTTGCGCAGGTTCGCTTCGCGCTTGGCTTCGTCCCATTCGTACACGGGACCAGTCTACGCCTGATGAATGGAAGACAGACGCTGGCGGGTCGGTTTTTGGCGACCACGCATTCGAAAAAGAGTTATAGTGAACGCCGATGAATACTTCACTTGTCGTTGAAGCAATTGCAGGCGCAGTAGCTGTGATCGTTGCAGCTCTAAGCTACCTCTTCACAAAGACGAAGGAGCGAGAGGCGGATTAGCGCAAATGGAAGTACGAGCAGTACAAGGAGTTTCTGGTCTCAATTAGCGGAAACCTTGGCAGTAACTCGACACCGGAAGGCAGAAGAAACTTTTCAAGTGCTTGCAACGCGCTTCAGCTAATCGGTTCGAGAGGCGTTCTTCTTGCGCTCAACGCTCTTATAGATGGCGCGGGTGGTCCCAGCCGCTCCAATGCTGATCATGATGCTCTTTTGTCAAAGCTGATTTGGGAAATCCGGCAAGACGTTGAAATCCCAGGGACTCCCGATGAATCGGAGTTCGCAGCGCACCTCTGGAGTCCCGGCGTAAATGCGAAGGATCGATAGGGATATTCAAGGTGCATCAGTTCAAAAACATGGTGCGGTAGAGCGTATCGCGCTGGACGGGCTTGAAGCCGGCGTCGCGGATGATGCGGCGCAGTTCTTCTTCGGTGGTGCAGTTCGAAGTGCCGGCGGCGCGGACGACATTTTCCTCGAGCATCACCGAGCCAACGTCGTTGCCGCCGAAGTGAAGGCCCAGCTCGAGCACCTTCAATCCCTGTGTGACCCAGCTGGCCTGCACGTTTTCAATGTTGTCGAGATAGAGGCGCGCGATGGCGAGGACTTTTAGATATTCGACCGAAGTCGCCTCATCCCAGCCGCGGCCGCCGAGCGCCGTGTTTCCGGGCTGGAAGCTCCAGGGAATGAAGGCCGTGAAGCCGCCGGTTTCTTCCTGAAGGCGTCGGACGACTTCAAAGTGATTGATGCGCTGATCGAAATTCTCGCCCACGCCAAACATCATCGTCGCAGTGGTGCGCATGCCGAGTTGATGCGCAGTGCGGTGCACGCTGACCCAGTCCTCTGTGTCGCACTTGAGGCGCGCGATGCGATGGCGGACTTCGTCGTCGAGAATTTCGGCACCGCCGCCGGGGATGGAGTCGAGCCCGGCATCGCGCAGGCGAGCGATGGTGGTGCGAAGGTCTAGATTCGAATACTCCGCAATGGCGAGGACTTCGGACGCTGACAAACAATGCAGCCAGATTTGCGGGAAACGCTCCTTGATGCCGCGAAAGAGCCGCTCGAACCAGTCGATCTTGAGATCGGGATGGATGCCGCCCTGCATCAGCACGCCGGTGCCGCCCATTTCGAGAGTCTCGGCGATTTTGTCGCAGATGGTTTCGAACTCGAGGATGTAGCCATCGCTCGAGTTGGGGTGGGGCTTGCCGTTGATGGGCAGCGGACGATAGAAGGCGCAGAAGGTGCAGTATTCGGTGCAGTAGTTGGTGTAGTTGATGTTGCGATCGATGATGTAGGTGACTACGCCCTCGGGATGCAGGCGGCGACGCACAGCGTCGGCATCGAATCCCAGGCCGATCAGGTCAGGGGATTCAAAGTAGTCGAGGGCTTGCTGGCGCGTGATCGGCATATGTTCGATTCTAGCAATTCGGCTGGAAATTCAATTGGGCGGTGCATCGTTAATGTCAGGGGCAGCGAACGCAGCCTGATCGCGAGACTGGTGGCGGCGAAACAGGAAGATGCCACGCGTACTCGGTGGACGGCCCTGGGTGCGCGCCAGGTTTGACGCCGTGGAAACTCCGCTGAAGAGGACAAAAAAATCAAGAAACGCCCGGATGAAGCCATTTTTCTCGCTGTTGGCCATCGGGGAAGAACCTCGCGCTGGACTCTAGCTTACTGGATCGATGGATGTACCGTGCGGATGCATGATTCCGCCTTGAGAGGGCTATTTCCAGACGAAGGTGGCTTTGTCTTTGTCCTTGCGCGCTTTGGAAACGGGAAAGACCTGGCCGTGCATCACGACGAAGACGCCGGGCGCGAGCAATCGCGCGGCGAGCAGGCTTTCGGTGAGGTTTTGCAGGCCGTCGCTGCCTTCAAAGCCGAGAGGAGTCATGGCTCCGGTGAGGATGATCGGGACTTTCAGGGCCGTGAATGTCGATTCAAGAAAAAGGCCGGTTTCGACCATGGTGTCGGTGCCGTGAGAGATCACGATGGGAGCGCCTTCATCCAAAAGCTCTCCGACACGGTCGCGAACCTCCAGGCGATCGGCGTCGGTCATCTCCAGCGAATCTTTGTTCATCAGGTGGATGGTTTGGATATCGGCGTCGGGCAGGCGGAGAGCACGCAGATAGCGGTCAAGCTTGGCAGCGCGATTTTCTACCGCGCCGCTCTGCTCGGAGTAGACCTTCTCAATCGTTCCTCCTGTTGAGAGCAGATAAATGCGCTGCATCGAAATTTCGTCCTCCGCCCCAGTGCGATCCCATGTCTCCAAAAGTGAGAGACCTGGGGCACCCATTTTCGTGGCGCAAACACTACTCGCTGTACCGCTTCTGGTGCCAGATCCACGCTGTGCGGATGATGTCATCGAGCTGGGTATAGCGCGGCTTCCAGCCTAATTCGCGCATGGCTTTCTCTGAGCTGGCGACGAGGACGGCGGGGTCGCCCGGACGCCTGGGGTGGATCTCTGCCGGGATGGGGTGGCCGGTGACGCGGCGCGCGGATTGAATAACGTCCTGCACGCTGAAACCCTGACCGTTACCGAGGTTGTAAATCAGCGGGCCCGGACTTTCGGCGCTGGAATCGTTTTTGGCGCTGGAGTCGTTCTTCGCGCCAGAGTCGAGGGCCGCGAGCGCCAGCAGGTGCGCGTCAGCCAGGTCGGAGACGTGAATGTAGTCGCGGATACAGGTGCCGTCGCGGGTGGGATAGTCATCGCCGTAAATGCGGATGGAGGAGCGTCGCCCGAGCGCAACGTCGAGGATGAGCGGGATCAGGTGAGTTTCAGGATCGTGCGCTTCGCCGCGAGTGATGCCAGCGGGGCCTTCAGGCGCGCCGGCCACGTTGAAGTAGCGCAGCGAGGCATAAAGCAAGCCGTGAATGCGATTGAACCAAGCCAGCATCTGCTCCACCAGGAGTTTGGACTGGCCGTAGGGATTGGCCGGAGCAAGTCGCGCATCTTCTTTGATTGGAATGGTTTCCGGATTGCCATAGACGGCTGCGGTGGAAGAAAGGACCAGGCGCCTGGGACCGCAGGCGAGCATGGCCTCAAGGAGCGAGAGAGTAGATGCGGTGTTATTGCGAAAGAAAAGCTCGGGCCGGACCATCGACTCGCCGGCCTCAATGAGCGCAGCGAAGTGGAGCACGGCGTCGAAAGGCTGGCCCTGTTTACGAGCGTTTTCAAAGATGGATTCGAGAGTCTTGCGGTCGGCCAGTTCGCCTTCAATGAACTCGATACCGGGCGGCAGCATATCGCGATGGCCGTGACTTAAGTTGTCGAAAACGACTGCAGTGTGGCCCGTTTTGGCAAAAAGGCCAGCAACAGTACCGCCAATGTACCCGGCCCCGCCAGTCACTAAAATCTTCACAAAAAGACTACCCTCGCGCGTCCGGAATGAATTACCTTGAGTCTATAAGAGTAGTGCTCGATCGCGCGGCCATTCGAGCTGTCCGGCCTGAATTTCCCGCTTGGGTGGTATACCACGACGGGAGCGAACACAGCTCAGGGAGTACAAACGCCGGGCCGTCCTGGCAGGTTCGATCCAGCGTAGCCGTTCCGGTATTCCTGGGGGCGTATCTTCTGTCGCGAGGCCTGCGGCCGATTCCTTTTGAAGTGCCTTGAGTATTGAAGGAAAGGAACGGAGTGCCCGTGGTGAACAGACCGGGCTCAGGTGGGTTATTGATCCGGATTCCCCGGTGCCCTTGGTACCTGTCCCTACACAATTTGTGTGATCCGCGAGTAACTAACCCCTCCGTATAATGGTAATGATCTCTTTTCAATCAATTCCTCGAGGAATCCGGTTCCGGGATCGATGAAAGGGACAGGCTTCGCCATCAGAAGATTGGGAATTGGATGGTGCCGGGCGGCACATCTTTTCGAGCCGCCGGCGGGATAGACTTCCACGTTTACGCAGGTCGGAAGAAGCAGATCGTGCATGATTGAAAGATTGCAAAGAAACGGAAGAGCGCATCAGACAGTAGTGAAGCATTGCGTTCCCCGGATTCGCCATTTTTTCCTGGGGTGGCCTGCCGCCAAGGCGGCCGCAAGTGAGGATTAGAGACATGTCGACATCGTTGACCACTGGACAGAGCACTTTCGGTCTGCTGCCCGAGCCCGAATTCCGTCCCTTAGCCTTTCTCATGAGCGGTGGAATCAACTTGTTAATCGCCGTGACAGCCATCGCTATCGGCATGACTGCGAAGCACGTTCTGGAACAGCACTACGAGATGACGACGCTCATTGTGCCTGCCATTCCGCCGCCTCCGGCGTTAAAGATCAGGCAGCCTCCGCCGCAGGTCGTGCCGCCTCCGCCTGAGCCGCCGAAGATTGTGTTGCAACCGCGGCAGATTGAAATTCCCAGGCCGCTGCCCGCGCCCAAGCCGTTGCAGATGGAAGCCAAAGTGAACTTGCCGGTTATCCAACCCAGGCCGCAGACGGTGACCCTGGCGCCGCAGCCTAAGGCGGCTCTTACGGCCGCCATGCCGGCGCAGAACAACCTGCGGAAGGCCTCCACGGCGCCCGTGCATCTGGGCGACACATTTGGAGCGACGCCTAATCCCAATTCCACTCGCCCAGCTACTGTTGCGGCAATCGGGAATCCATATGGCGGCATGAATGGGCCCGCAGTGGCTCCGCACGGAATGGTGGGGTCAACCGGTCTCGGCAATGGAACGAAGTACGGTTCCAACGCAGGCAACTTAGGCAAAGTGGCTTCGGCCGGCATTCCCGGCGCCACCGGCACGGGACCATCGTCCAATTACGGCAAGGTCAACTCGGCTGGAATTCCGGGGATGACACAGGCAGCTGCGCCGCCGAAGATGGCCGCCGCGGTAGTTCACTCTTCCGAGGTGGAAGTTCTCTCCAAGCCACCGGTGCGCTACACGAGCGAAGCGCGCCAGTTGCACGTCGAAGGTGATGTGGTGCTGAACGTGACGTTCCTGGCCAGCGGGCAAGTGGTGGTGCACGGGATACTTCATGGACTAGGCCATGGCCTGGATGAGGAAGCCAAGCGTGTGGCGGAGCAGATCCGATTCCGTCCCGCGACCAGCAATGGCGAGCCAGTGGACGTAACGACGAAGATTACCATTACGTTCCAACTGGCATAGCATCGCGTCCTGATTGGCGTAGCATCACTCTGGTAAGGAAGAAAAAGCCACCATACTCGGCAGCCACGCACCGAAAGGGGCGCTGGGCTAGAACAGAGCCGAACAGAGATCAATAGGAGTCACAAATGACGTTTCGGAAGATCCCCCTAACCTTCCTGATTCTTACCATGGGTGTTGCTTCCGCCCACGCCAAGAAGGAACCAAAATACGAACAGGCGCGCCAGCTCACCGCCGACCAGGCCGCATTGGTGCAAAGGGCCATCGCGCAGGAAAAAGTTCTCATCAAGAACATCCAGTTGCGCACGCCGCTGGTGGAAACCTACATCCAGGACACTCGGCCGGACGTGAAGCTGTATGAAGTGCCCATCGACGACCAGTACATGCTGAGCCGCGTGGATTTCGGCAAAGGATTCTTCGACAAGGGCTATGAGCCGAAGGCGGAGACCAGGCATGGTTTCTTCAAAGGCTCCCTTGCGGCCATGACGGGGCTGAGCAAAGCGCTGGGCCTGGAGAAGTTTACCTACAATCCAAACGGATTTATGCAGATGATGTTCATCGATCCCTCGGGATTCGATCAGCAGCATTATGTCTTCAGCTTTGTGCGCCGCGAGTTTCTGGGCACGGTGCGCACCTGGGTCTACGACGTGCATCCGAAGGCAGACGTCAAGGGCATCGGCCGGTTCTATGGGCGCATCTGGATTGAGGATGGCGGCGGCAATGTGGTCCGTTTCAACGGCACCTATACCGGACCCACGACTGAGGACGCTTCAAAGTATTTCTTCCACTTCGACAGTTGGCGCATGAACGTGCAGCCCGGAATCTGGCTGCCGGTAGCCGTATACGTTGAAGAGACGCAGCGCACCGGGACCGACAAGGCAGTGGGCCTGAAGGCGCAGACACATTTCTGGGGTTACTCGCTGAAGCTGCCCACACGGGAGAGCGAAAACGTAAGCGTGAAGGTTGACGAAGCGGTGGACAACAGCGCCGACTCGCAGGATGTAGGTCCGCTGCAGGCTTCGCGCATGTGGATTACCCAGGCCGAGAACAACGTGATCGATCGCCTGGTGGAAGCGGGCCTGGTCGCGCCGATCGAGCAGGGCGGCTATGAGAACAAGGTTCTGGACCAGATCGTAATCAACCTGGTGGTGCCGAACAACCTGGCATTCACCGACCAGATTCACACGCGCGTGCTGCTGACCGATACCATCGAAGCCACGACTGTGGGCAACACGATTTTGCTGAGCAAGGGCCTGATTGATTCGCTGCCCAGCGAGGAAGCGATTGCCTCAGTGATCTCAATGGAACTGGCTCACATCGCCATGGGCCACCACATCGACACGCGCTATGCGTTCAACGATCGCCTGCTGTTCCCCGATACAGCCACTTTCCAGAAGATCAACATGAACCACTCGGACGTGGACAACGATACCGCGTCAAAGAGGGCGATGGAATATCTGGAGAACTCGATGTACAAGGACCGGCTGGCGAACGCGGGCCTTTACTACGAGCAATTGGCTGAACGGGCCAAGGTGTTGAAGGCGCTGAATACGCCGATGCTGGGCGATTCGCTGATGAGACCGGATGGCACGCCGTGGATGGCCGCGCTGGAACATGGAGCTCCCAAGCTGAACTGGGACGATCTGTCGCAGACTCCGGCACTGCCGCTCGGAAGCTGGCTCAAGACCGATCCCTGGGACGACACGGTGCACATGCTGAGCGCCAAGCGCTATGCGCCCATGAATGCCCGCGACAAAATGCCGTTTGAAGTGACGCCAATCTTCTACAAACTGGCGCCCTATCAGGACAACAGCCTGGAGGCGCCTGCCGCCGCGCCGGTTGTTGCTCCCGCGCCCGCTGCGCAGCCAGCCAACGATCAGCCCGCCGCCGCGCCGGCCGCAGCACCCGATAACGCGCCGCCGGCCGCGCCAACACAGCCGTCGTCGTCGCCCACGAGCAGCGTTGCTCCCACGCCGGACCAGCAGACCGCGGCCGCCGGCGCGCCAAAGCCAGGGCAGCAACCAACTGCGGCACAGAATCCGCAGCCGTAACTTAAGATGAGTCCCAACGAGACCGGATACGGCGCGCCGCTTTTGAACGGGCGCACCAAATCCAGTCAGGAGTGTGAATCCGGGCGGTGTTGCACACTAGAACCATGATTCGCAGTAAGTGCATGTGCGCAGTTTTTATGAAGAAATCGATCCTAATTGTATTTTGCGTCGCCTCTTCCCTCGCTGTCTTTTCAGCGCGGGCTCAAGTTGTGCCCGCGGCCACTTCGAGCAGCTTTAGGCTTTCTGCCGGCGCGCTGGGCTCGCTCGCTCAGCCTGATTACGAAGGAACCGGCGAAGCGGCAACCGCCCCAAATCGCATCTACGGCGCCGGCGTCTACGTCGACGCCCGTTTCAGCCGCTGGGTCCAGATAGAAGCCGAAGGCCGCTGGTTGCGCTTCAACCAATACCATTCAATATTGCTCCCGGAAGGGAACGGCGAGAGCACCTACCTGATCGGTCCGCGCATTCCCATTCTGACCTTCCACCGCGTAACGCCTTACGGCAAGTTTCTTGTCGGCCTGGGCAGCGCCGACTTTCTCACAGGAGATACATTCGTGCTTGCCTATGGCGGCGGAGTGGATGTGAGGCTGTCGCACCGGTTCACGCTGCGCGCTGTTGACTTCGAGTATCAGCAGTGGCGCGTGAATCCGACGCTTTACCCCTACGGCGGCAGCGTGGGCATCAGCTACAGAATCTTCTAAAGACGGGGAACAAGGAACCAAGGCAACGAGGGAACAAAGTAGGCCCGAGGGAGTTGGGGCAACTCCTTGCGCCTCAGGCCAAACCTTGATGTGCGGGCGATGGGATCCACCTGCTTACCGCGCCAGACTCACGGCGCCACGTGCAGCGGCGTTGCCTTGGCTGTGGGCATCGGCACATGCAGGATTCCGGCCACGGTGGGCGCAATCTGGCGCATGTCTACCAAACCTAAATCGCGATGGCGTGCGATTCCTGCTCCTACGGCAAAAAACGACGAGCGCATGTCGGGATATTCGGGCGAAAACCCGTGCGAGCCGCGGTGGCCGGGAATCGGCGTGACCAGAGCGCCGGTGAGCGCATTCGCAGTGTAGTAGCCGGGTTTCAGAGCCACCAGAAAAGCAGCATCTGGATAAGCGCCGCACTTTTTCATCGCTTTGCGATCCAGAATCTCCGCGATTCCGTTGTCAGGGTTTGCGGCCAGGCCGTCGAGCATCGTCTTCACCTGCTGCTCGGTTGCATGGTCGTTGGGATCGTGCAGCATGATCGCCGCCATTCCTCCGGCCATCCACGGTTGAGCTTTCCATGAGTTGATCACTGGAGCTTTGCCCGGGACTATAGTCGCGTCAACCAGCTTAGCTTGAATGAACGGAATGGCAAGATTGACGGCGTGCGAGATATTCATGAAGTCGTGATCGGAGACGATCATCACGACGGTGGAGGGATTGCTGGCGACGGCCTGTTGAACGAGGCGAGCGACCATGCCGTCGAGCGCTTCAAGGTCGGCACAGGCCTCGGGGCTGAACGGCCCATGCTCATGCTCCGATTCGTCGAGCGAGCTGAGGTGCAGAGTCATGAAAGCAGGCTTGAATCGCCGCAGAATCTCGAGAGTGTAGCGGGTCTTAACCTCGTCGCCGCGATCGAGGTGTCATTGCCGTTCATGTAGGGGCCAGCCGCGGGTTTAAGTTGCTGGATCAGCGTGTCCGGCCGCGCCAGTGCCGCCATCAGCAATTGGTCATCGGGATTCGCGCTGTCTCCCGGATTCGCGCTACGCCAATACTCCGGGATGAGGTAGTCAACGTCGATCGCGCCCGCGCTCACGGGCCAGCCGATGCTGGCCGTGCGCAGCCCGGCGCGGTGCGCAACCTGCCACAGCGTGGGAACGCGAATCTGCGCGGCATCCCAGTTCCACGCGCCCCTGAATTTCTGCTCGGGATCGAAGACCTGGTTGTTCAGAATGCCGTGCTCCGCGGGCCAAACGCCGGTGATCAGCGTGGTGTGGCTGGGATAAGTGATTGTGGGCCAGATGCAAACGACGCCGTCCGCATAGGTTCCCTTATCGAGAAACGTGCGCATGTAGGGCAGCTTCATGCCGTGCGCGTCAGCCTGTGTAATGTACTCGGGCTTGAGACCGTCGATCGAGATCATCAGGACGGGCGCGGCGTGAACGGCAATTGAGCAAACGAGGAGGGCAAGCGGCAAAATCAAAAGGCGGCGGGCGGGACGGCAAACAGAATGGCGGGCGAGATGGCGGGCGACTGCTTTCATGCGGAGTGCTCGTCTTGGAATTTTCGATGGAAATAATGGGAGCCGTCCGCACTCTCAGGTTAAATTCACAAGCGAGCGGCGATGAAGACGGCGGGGGAAGTATACAGAAAGACAGGCAACCGGGAGTCGGGAATAGGGAGTAGTCGGCAGACCTCGGTTCGCGAGGGACTGATTTGAGCGAGGCTCGGAGATGGGAAACTGAGCCGAGGGAACATCCCCGCAAGAGAAAGGGGCGCTCTCGCGAGCAGCCCTTTTGTGAACTACGACCTGTGAACTGTCTTTCTTATGCCGGTGAAGGCGAGCCTTCGGGCAAGCCGCCGCCCGTGCCTGGACCCCGGCTTTCGGGCTTGAGAACCTGCTGTGGCTGGCCGCCGTCGGAATCGCCCCCGCCGGCAAGCGCCGACCGCATCTCGGGCAGTGCCTTGCCCTCAAGAAGCAGCTGCAGTTCTTCGGCGTCGATGGTTTCACGCTCGAGCAGCGCCGCGGCAATGCGGTGCATGGCGTCCCCGTTCGATTCCACAATGTTGTGTGCCGATTGGTAGGCCTCATCGATCAGGCGGCGAACTTCCTGGTCGATCTGGCGCGCCGTCTCTTCGCTGAAGTCGCGGTGCTGCGCAATCTCGCGTCCGAGGAAGATCTGTTCTTCCTTCTTGCCGAAGGTGAGCGGACCGAGGCGGCTCATGCCGTATTCGCACACCATGGAACGCGCCAGCTCCGTTGCGCGCTCGATATCGTTGCCCGCGCCGGTCGACATCTGGTTGAGGAATATCTCCTCGGCCACGCGGCCACCGTAGAGCATGGCCAGCCGTGTTTCGAGATACTCGCGCGTATAGTTATGCCGGTCGTCGGGCAGGTGAACGGTAACGCCCAGCGCCATGCCGCGCGGAATGATGGTGACCTTGTGCACTGGATCGGAGTGCTCGCTCTTGAGCGAAACCAGCGCGTGGCCAGCCTCGTGATAGGCGGTAACGCGCTTCTCCGCGTCGCTGAGGATCATGGACTTGCGCTCGGCGCCCATCAGGACTTTGTCTTTGGCCAGCTCAAAGTCGTACATCGTGACTTGCTTGCGGTTCAGGCGCGCAGCACTCAGAGCCGCCTCGTTCACCATGTTGGCCAGATCGGCGCCGCTGAAGCCTGGCGTTCCGCGAGCGAGCACGTTTAGATTCGTGTCATCGGAGACAGGAACTTTCTTGACGTGAACCTTGAGGACTTCCTCGCGCCCACGAATGTCGGGCAGGCCTACGACTACGCGCCGGTCAAAGCGGCCGGGACGCAGCAGCGCGGGATCGAGCACGTCGGGGCGGTTGGTGGCTGCCACCAAAATCACGCCGTCGTTTGATTCGAAGCCATCCATCTCGACGAGCAACTGGTTCAGGGTCTGCTCGCGTTCATCGTGACCGCCGCCCAGGCCTGCACCGCGATGGCGGCCGACGGCGTCGATTTCGTCAATGAAGATGATGCAGGGCGCATTCTTTTTGCCCTGCTCAAACAAGTCGCGCACGCGGCTTGCGCCCACGCCGACAAACATCTCGACGAAGTCAGAACCTGAAATCGAGAAGAAGGGAACGTTGGCTTCACCGGCTACGGCACGGGCCAAAAGCGTCTTGCCGGTTCCCGGAGGCCCGACGAGCAGCACGCCCTTGGGAATGCGTCCGCCAAGCTTTTGAAATTTCTGCGGTTCGCGCAGGTACTCGATGATTTCTTTGAGCTCTTCCTTGGCCTCATCTACGCCAGCCACGTCTTTGAATGTGACTTTCTTTTGCTGCATTGAGAGCAGGCGCGCGCGGCTCTTGCCGAACGACAGCGCCTTGTTGCCGCCTGACTGCATCTGCCGCAGCATGAAGAACCACACGGCGATCAACAGCACAAACGGGCCTGCGTTGATGAGAAGGGGAATCAGGACGCTGTTCTGCGGCTCCTTGATTGAGAAGTTGACCTTGGCGGCGATCATCGCCTTCAGAAGATCTTCGTAATTGCTCGGCAGAGTGGTGTGGAACTCGTCTTTGGGCGAGAGCTTTAAGTGGCCCTTCAGTTCGTCGCCCTGAATGGTGGCGTCGAGCAACTGATTGTTGGTCACCTTGTCATAGACGTCGGAGTAGGAGTACTCCGGCTCTTTCGCCATGCCGGTGCTCTTCTCCACCACGCCCCACAACAGCACGAGGCAGATGAGGATAAAGAGCCAAAACATGATGGTTTTAACGCTCGAGTTCACCAACTTCTCCTTTTCGCGGCAGAGGAGGAAGGACCACCGCGACTCCCGACTTCAATCCTTGATAACAATCCCTGGCCAAAGGCCACTTTTCCTTAGACGCCGCAGCGTCGCCCAAAGTGGCAAAACTACACAATACCCACTCCACTACCGGGCCCAATTGTCGCCCTAGACACGAATAGCGTGCCGCCAAACGAGCGGTAACCAGATTGTACTCCCCGGGCAGTGAAAGTTGGGGGAGTGAGCATGGTACCAAAGGAGCAGGACCGGGAGTGTCAACAATGGCCGCTGGGGCGGCCGGGAGCGTTGGGGCTGACTTGATCGGGATTCGCCTGGTTGGGGCTGCCTTAATCGCGATTCGTTTGATCGGGGCCGGCTTGATCGAGGTTCGCTTGATCGGCGGATCCGGCAGCGCCGCCGACCGCGAATTCCGCTGAAATCGTGAGCTTCGGGTCGTGCTCCAGGTCCACTCCGCGCATCCAGACGATTTTTCCATCGACTTCGAGAACTGGCCAAAGCGCGCGATCGGTACCCGTAACCCGCAGACGTTCCAGCGCTTCCTTCACCTTGCGAGGCCCGGATGAGTGGCGCAGCGTGACCCGGTCGCCGGGCTTCCAGTTGCGCAGGATAGCCATTTTGGCGGAAGGGCGGTCGCTGCCGTTCGGAGTGGCGGCAGCAGCGGAGCCTCCGGCATCATCGCCAAACTCGACTCGAAGCCGAAGCCCAAAGGCGGACGCTTCGATCTCGCCGGGAATTGCAACTTCGTACGGTGCGGCCTCCGGCCCTTTGCCTTTTGGAGGAACGCCGTGGCTGATTGACAGCCGCAACTCACGGGCGGTTCTTTCTGCGAGCAAGCCGTGCGGCAATGCGATCCTCTGGCCTGCCCGGCCGGTAAGGGCGAGCGCTCGCACGGCTTCCGTGGCGAAAAAATCGAGCGCCGCGCCGAATTGTTCGGCAGCATAGCGAATGAGCCGCCTTTGCAGTGCCGGCGCAAGCGGACCGAGCCGACTTACCTCAATGGCCACGTCGGAATCGGGCCCACAACCGGCAGCGCGGCCACCTCCGCGCACCGGGCGGCCAGGGAGCAGCAGCTGCGGCGCCAGCCGGGCGAGCTCGGCCTGCCACCATGCTTCTTCATCGCGGGCCAGCGCGGCCATCTGCGCCAAGTGCTCGCGCAGGCGCGGATTCCAGCCCTCAAGCAGCGGAAGTAATTCGTGACGGATGCGATTGCGGGTAAAGCTCAGGTCGCGATTCGACGAGTCCTCGCGCCAACCCTGGCCAATCTCGCGGAGGTAGGATTCGATTTCAGAGTGCGTCGCGGCCAGCAGCGGCCGCACAATCTCCCCCTCCGGGCATTTAAGTCTTGGTGCAATTCCTGCCAAGCCCTCGGTCCACGCTCCGCGCAGAAATTTGGCCAGGACCGTTTCCGCCTGATCGTCGAGCGTGTGTGCTGTGGCGATTGCGTCGACCTCGCCGGAAGCCATAAGTTGCCGGAACCATGCGTAGCGAAGCCGCCGCGCAGCTTCTTCAATGCCCTCGGCGAGTTTGCCGGTCTCGGTTGCTTTCCCTGTCGGTGCCGACTTGCCGGATCGTCGATCGGCCCGCGCTTCAGCGGCCGTGTCCACTCGCGCTTCATGAAAGGGCAGGCCCAGCTTCGCAGCAAGTTCGCGGCAGAATTCCAAGTCGCCGTCGGCCTTGGCTCCGCGCAATCCGTGGTGCAAATGAGCGGCATGAAGCACGAGCCCCAGCTCCGCGCTGCGTGCCGCCAGAATGCGCAAAAGCGCCACCGAATCCGCGCCACCCGAGAGCGCCACGGCAAGGCGCATTCCGGGCTTGAGCAGTGCGGTGTCGAGCGGCAGGCCAAGCGGCGGCTTGGGATTTGACGGCTTGCGCACGAAAGGATGATAGCGCGCCAGCGCCGATCGGCCAGCCTTTCAGTCCCCGGTGCACGGGCGGTCTCGAAAAGCTATGAGTTCCGTTGCCAAACCGGCAAACTCCGAACGGGCGGTGACCCAAGACTCTCGCGTCAGCAATCGCCGGCTTGGTTACGGCGCAGGACGGTAAACCCAGTAGAGGCCGGCAGGGAAAGAGACAAATCGAACAGAGTTGTGATTCTCTCCCGGATACACCGTGAAGCGATAGTCGAGCCCTTTTGGCTTCATTTCGTCGAGCAGGTGAGCGAAAGCGGTCGTAGTCTTCGCGAAGCCCAGTTCGTCGTCGCTTCCTACCGAGAGATCGAGGCGCACGGAAGCTGGCAGGGCGCTGAGAGTGCGGCGCGCATCTTTTGAAATTTCATTGTCATCGGTGAAAAGAGCCGGGCTGGCAGCGACAATTCGCTGAAACAAGCCGGGGCGTTGCTCAAGCGCGTAGAGGGCGAACTCGCCGCCCAGCGAGTGACCCATCAACCCGCGATCAGCAGGATTCGTTCGATAGGTGCGGTCAATAAACGGGATGAGTTCTTGTTCAAGGAAGTCGAGAAACTTGGCCGCGCCACCGCCGCCCCGGTCCTGAGGAATCGGTGTCGGCGTGAAGTCAACTGCGCGGAGATTCATCTCATCGCTGGCGGGCGATTGGCCGATATTGACAATGATCACCGGCGGCATGCGCTTCGAATAGATGTTGTTTTGCTGGAGGGACACCATCAAAGGGAAATGCCAGCCGTCGAGGACGTAGAGCACTGGGTATGTCTCTTTTGACGCGGAGTAGTCTTCCGGCAGAGAAATGAACAGGTCATAATTCCGGCCGGTCTTTGAGGATTTGATGGTGCGCTGTTCTGTGTGAGAGATGGTAACAGGAGGCGCGGGTGTCTGGGCCAGCGGGGCCGCACCACCCGCCAGAAACGCCGCCAAAGCGATCAGTGTCATCGGTCGAATCACTTTTTCGGATACTAACAGGAGACTGGGCTCTCCGAGCATCGTTTGTTCACCTTCGCTGACATGACGCAACGCGATGCTTACCCCGCTGGCAAAGGTAACTTCCATCCGGCCATCAGCCGAATGGATCGAATTCGAACTTGCCGGATTGCCGATAGGCCTTCAGTTTGCCGGGTTCTCTATACTCGAAAGCATGTTGGAAACGCGAGCAGCTACGGTAGCGGATGCTGCTCTCATCTCAGCCCACCGGCGCGCGATGTTTGCAGAGATCCAAACGCTTGATGAATCCGTTCTCGATGTGGTGGAACGCCGCACCGTTGCCTGGACCGAACACATGATCCGCGAAGGAAAATACTTCGGATGGATCGTGACCGACGCGGATCGGGCCGTGGCATCGGCCGGCCTCTTGATTCTGGACTGGTCGACGCATCCATTTGATCCGGAAGGCGAGCTGCGCGGCTATCTGCTCAATGTGTACGTCGAACCGGAATACCGAAAGCGCGGGCTTGCGCATGAGCTCGTTGAGCGGTCAATGGCTGAAGCGCGCCGGCGCGGAATCCGCGTGGTCACGCTGCACAGTTCGCAAGCGGGACGGGCGATTTACGAGCGCCTCGGTTTTCACGCGACTAACGAGATGATGCACACCGGGCCGGCTTAAAGTCCAAACCTTGCGCGGTGCTATACTCCACGAGTTATGCAAGTCTTTGCCATTGTTCCGGCTGCGGGATTGGGCACGCGAATGGCCGGCCCCCAACCCAAGCAATTTCTGGCGCTGGACGGCGTTCCCATTCTTATCCACTCCCTTCGCGCATTTGCCGCCGCTCCGCGCGTGACGGCGATCTATGTGGCCGTGCGCAAGCAGGAGATGGAGCGCGTACAAGCGCAGGTGGCCGAGTATGGCTTCACGGGTAACGTGCACGTAGTTGAAGGCGGCGAAAAGCGGCAGGAATCTGTGTCCAACGCGCTTGACGCCCTGCCTGCCGAGGCCGATGACATCGTGCTTATCCACGACGCGGTGCGGCCGCTGATTGACGCGGCAACCATCGAGCGCACCATCGACGCAGTGGCCGAGTTCGGCGCGGCCATCGTGGGACTGCCCGCGGTGGATACTATCAAGCAAGTGGAGCGAACTGCGCATGGAGCGCTGGTGACGGCGACCATCCCGCGCGAGTTTGTGGTGCTGGCGCAAACGCCACAAGGGTTCCGCTTTGGGCTGCTGAAACGCGCATTTGCAGAGGCCAACGCCGACGGCTTCGTCGGCACCGACGAGGCTTCGCTGGCCGAGCGCGCTGGAATTCCGGTAGCCGTGGTGCCCGGTTCTCAGGTTAATCTGAAGATTACGCAGGCGGGCGACCTGGAACTGGCAGAGTTCTATCTGCGGCAGCGAGCGCGCTGAATAGGTCCCGATTAAACTGCTGGATCGCGGCTGACGCGCCGGAAAGAACAACTTCAGAGAGCAGGCGTTTGAGCCAGGCACGTCAGAGGTAGACAAGTTAAATGATGGACACACGCATCGGATTTGGCTATGACTCGCACGAATTCAAGCCCGGTGTGCCCTTGCGCCTTGGCGGCATAACGCTCGACCACCCCGAGGGGCTGGCAGGCCACTCCGACGGAGACGTGCTGCTCCACGCCATTACCGACGCGTTGCTGGGCGCGGTGGCCGCGGGCGACATCGGCAGCTTCTTCCCGCCTGGCGATCCGCGCTGGAAAGACGCAGACTCCGCCATTTTTCTTAACCTCGCTCTGGAAGAGTTGCAGCATGCCGGCTACTGCATCGTGAACATTGATACAACGTTGGTGCTGGCCGCGCCCAAGATTGTGCCCGTTGCGGCCGAGATGTGTTCCCGCGTCGCCGACCTGCTTGGCGTATCCATCGATCAGGTGAGCATCAAGGCAAAAACGCCCGAGGGACTGAATCTCGATCACGTGGCCCAGTGCCACGCCGTGGCGCTCGTCGAACGCGTGCAGGAGCCGGAAGAGTTGAAGAGCATGAGCGCGGTGGTCGAGAGCCAGCGCCAGCTCGAGGATGTAGTTGAAGATCTGCTGAGCTCGGTGCACGGCGTTCCAAAGAAGCGGACGGTTCTGCCGGTCTACGACACCGAGGACATTACGTAGGGCCTCGCGGGCCAATTGCCGAAAACAATTCGCCACGGGAGTCGCGGCTCCGGCACGGAGATTTTGGCTTCTCCGATTTTTGTTGAAGATTCATGCATTTGGCGGTACCTTTGCAGCGATTCCAATTTCGCTTTGGAGCATTGCTATGTTGACTCTCGCGTTCTTTCTGCAACAGGGACTTACCCCGGATCAGATTTCACACATTGCCGTGGCCGCGATGGCGATTCTGCCGCTGATCATCCTGATTATCGTCGCAGTCGTGATCATCCCCTTCTGGTTCATTTGCAAGAAGGCAGGCTTCTCGCCCTGGCTTTCACTTTTGAATCTTGTCCCTCTCGGCAACCTGATCCTGATCTATGTGCTGGCCTTTGCGCAGTGGAAGGTGGTGCCCGCGCCGCAGTTGGGGTATCCGCCTCCGTATCCGCAGCCACCGTTGCCGCCGCAGCTGCCACCGCAGCTCCCACCGCAGTAATGACGCGCAGAACACGGCACGGCCAGGGAGCGTTGCGATAGCATCGTGAAGTAAACGAAACCTCACGATGGCTGATCACAACTCTTCCGGCGCCACCACTCCGCGCGTTCGCTTTGCGCCCTCGCCCACCGGCTTTCTGCACGTGGGCAGTGCCCGGACCTTTATCTTCAATTGGCTCTACGCTCGCCACAACAGCGGGACGATGGTGCTGCGCCTGGACGATACCGACGTTGAGCGCAACACCGACGCCAGCGTGCAATCGATTTTTGAGGGGCTGCGCTGGCTGGGTCTCGACTGGGACGAGGAGTACAAGCAGTCCGAGCGGCTGGACCTGCACCGCAAAGCGGCTGAAGCAATCTTTGCCAAGGGTCTCGCCTATCGCGACTTTACGCCGGCGCATGCGACTCCGGCTCACGCGGAGGTTGACGAGCACTCAACTTCGCAGGGCGCGTGGCTCTTCAACCCCGGAATGCGCGAGCTGTCGAAGGAAGAAAGCGACCGCCGCGCCGCCGCCGGCGAGCCGTTCGCGTTGCGCTATCGCGTGCCGCGCGGCGAGCACTTCGTGCTGCATTTTACGGACGCCGTATATGGAGAACAAACAAAGCCGGCGGACGAGGTGGAGGACTTCGCGCTTCTTCGCTCAGACGGCATGCCCACTTATCACCTCGCGTCGTGCGTGGACGACGCCGATCTCCGCATCAGCCACATCATCCGCGGCCAGGATCACCTGACCAACACCTTCAAGCACCTGCTGATCTTCGAGGGGCTTGGCCCCGAGCGCTCCAGTATTGCCGCGCCCAAGTTCGCGCATTTGCCTCTTCTCGTCGCACCCGACGGCGCCAAACTCTCAAAGCGCAAGCACGGTCCCGTCGTCAGCGTGACGACTTATCGCGATGCTGGCTTTTTGCCGCAGGCGTTCATTAATTTTCTCTGTCTGCTCGGCTGGTCGCCGAAGAACGACCGCGAATTTATGACCGTGGATGAAATTCGTGACCTGTTCACTCTCGACGGCGTCAACCGCGCCAACGCGGTCGTGAATTTTACCGACGACGATCCCTTCGACGCCAAAGCCGTCTGGCTCAATGCGGAGCATATTCGCGCGCTGCCGGTCGACGAGTTAAGCGCCGACCTGCAGCCATTCTTTGAACAGGCCGGCTTCCATGCGTCGCCCGATAAAGTTCTCGCCGTTACGCCGCTCATCCGTGAGCGTATCAAGTTGCTGCGCGATGGGGTCGCGGCGGCGGACTTTTTCTTTGTCGACAAGCTTGCGCCGTACGATCCATCTGAGATGATTCCCCTAAAAAAAGGAGAATCGACGGGAGACGCCGCGCTGGCGCGCCGAGTTCTTCAAACCGCGCTCGACGTTTTGCCGGCAACCACCTTCGACCACGATTCGCTGGATCATGCGCTTCGTGCAGCCGCCGCTTCGCTTGGGTTAAAGGCCGGCCCCATGTTCCAGCCGATCCGAGTCGCCGTTTGCGGACGCAAAAATGCGCCACCGCTTTTTGAAACCATGGTTGTCCTCGGTCGCGAGGTGTGCCTTGAGCGCATCCGTGAGGCCGTCGCCAGTCTGCAATCGCTCGGTTGAGCCCAGCGGCACCCGTATTGCCAACCTGGTTTTCCGCACGTTCTCTCCCGCAATTACTGGCGCGCCGCCTCAATGGGACATTTCTTCTATAATTGGTCCGCCTCCAGAACTGAAATAGGGAGCACAAGCTAATAAGGTCCAATGCCTAGCTGTGAGTGCGGAAATCTAGCCGAAGGCAATGGCACAACGTGTCGCCGGTGTTTTGCGTTCCACGAACTCGGATTAAAGGCGGGTGCAACGGATGCAGAAGTCAGAACTGCTTACCATTTATATGTGAAGGCGTGGCACCCAGATCGCTTCCCCGGCGACGAGAAGTCAAAAAGCGCAGCGCAAGAAAAACTGAAGGCGATCAACTCCGCCTACGATTATCTGGCCTCGTCGTCCTCGAGAGGCCAGGCCTACCGGCCCAGAGCAGATACCCCGCCACCACGGCCTCCGCAGCCGCCCCAGCAGAGACAACGCTCGGCAAATCAGCCTCCGCCAGCCGGAGGGCGCAGCGACGCGTCACCTCCGAGGGGGCATGCGGGCGGTCGAACTCCGCCTCCGACCCCATCAACGGCTCGTCGCTGGGGCATCTTGTCCGGTACGGCAGCTCGTCGTTGGGGCTATCTCCTGTACTTTCCTGTCTTCGTCGGATTGCTTGCCCTGTGGGGAATAATTTCAACTTCATCAAATCGTTCCCCGCAGCCAACGCGCTCGAATCCAGCAGAGATTAAGGGACTTCCTCCGGGATCGACGGTCTATCCAATAGACAATCCGACTCAACCAGCGTTGAGCCTACCCAACGGAACAGAAGTACGGAAGCGAAGGAACCTGAACGGACGCGGTGAACTGACAGTTGAAAACGGGACTTCGTACGATGCGGTGGTCCTCTTGGTTGATCTGAATTCCGGAAAAACGATACGAACATTTTATGTCGTAACAGGAAATGCTTTTACAGAGCGACAGATTTCCCCAGGCCTCTACGGTCTCTTCTTCGGCACTGGAACTGATTGGAATACAGCGACGAAGAAGTTTAATTCAGCTGCGAGCTACAGCCATTTCGGGGAGAATCTTGAATACACAGAGAAGATTGATCAAGATACAGAAAAGGTCGAGATGATTACCTATAAAGTCTCGCTACAACCAGTTCTAGGCGGGAGCGCCGAGATAGAACCCTCAGATAAAGATTCGTTCGATAAAATAATGAATGACGGAACTACGGATTAGGTTAAAAGGACGGTCAAGCTCCGGGGTCTGGGGCGCCCGACCGTTCCCCTTTCGGTCATAGTACTCCAAATAACTCTAAGAAAATGGCTTGCACGATTCCTATGGCAGAATTCTGATCACCGTGTCCTAATTGCAATAGGAGAATCACAAATGAACATGCGCGCAAAATGCGCAAATGAAAAATGCGAGTTCAGGGGTATCGAGAGATCCGTTCTCATCGGTGAAGCCTTGGGCTACGGGGCTGCGAATGACCGCGTGAAGTGTCCATGATGCGGCAGCTTAATGGCCACCACAAAGACAATCGCCGTGCGGGCGCGCGTCAAGGGTAGGAGAAAGTCTCCACGAGACTTGAGGCCGTCGGGTCGCCATTAGGCGGAATTGCTCGTTGAGCTTTCGGATGGTTTTGGCGGGCGGCGCAGGCCTATTGAAAAAGGAACTCTGGTTGCCCCATGTCCGGATTCTCTGACCTGCGAGGCACAGCCCTCGGATGGAATAATGAACTAAAGCCATGCCCAACTCAAGTCCGGGAAGCCACGACGCTCCAAATCAAGACGCTCGTACTCCCTCCAACTTTCTCCACGACCAAATCGCCGAGGATGTGCGGACGAAAAAGTATGGCGACGCTGTTGTCCAGATGCGCTTTCCGCCCGAGCCCAACGGCTACCTGCACATCGGCCACGCCAAGGCTATCTTTCTTGATTTTGGATTGGCCGCCGAGTTCGGCGGCAAGACAAACCTGCGCTTTGACGACACGAACCCTCAAAAAGAAGAGACGGAGTATGTCGAATCCATCAAGACAGACGTGCACTGGCTCGGCTTCGAGTGGGACAAGCTCTGCTACGCATCTGATTATTTTGGCCAGCTTTACGAATGGGCTTTGCAGCTTATCAAGAATGGAAAAGCCTACGTTGACGACCTCTCGGCTGACGAAATTCGCAAGCATCGCGGCACGCTCACCGAGCCGGGGACGGACAGCCCGTATCGCGACCGTTCCGCAGAAGAAAATCTCGACCTCTTCGCGCGCATGAAGACAGGCGAATTCCCTGACGGCAGCCGCGTGCTGCGCGCCAAAATCGACATGGCGTCGCCCAACCTGAACATGCGCGATCCGGTCATGTATCGCATCCTCCACGCCACGCACCATCGCACGGGCGATGAATGGTGCATCTATCCGATGTACGATTTCGCGCACGGCCAGTCGGATTCGATCGAACACGTCACGCACTCCATGTGCACGCTTGAGTTCACCGACCATCAGCCGCTCTACAAGTGGTTTATTGCCCAGCTCGGGATCTTTCCCTCGCAGCAAATTGAATTTGACCGGCTCAGCCTGACCTACACGCTGCTCTCTAAACGCAAACTTTTACAGTTGGTGACGGAAAAGCGTGTGAACGCGTGGGACGATCCGCGCATGCCGACGCTCTCTGGCCTCCGCCGTCGCGGGTTTACTCCTGAAGCCATTCGCGCTTTTTGCGGAGCCATCGGCGCCTCGCGGACCAACGGCACAACGGATGTCGAAATGCTCGAGCACTTCCAGCGCGACGACCTGAATCACCGCGCCTCACGCGCCATGGCCGTGCTGCACCCGCTCAAGCTGATCATCGACAACTACCCCGAGGGCCCCGAAGGCCAAAACAAGGATTTCGCCGAAACTGTCGAAGTCGCCAACAACCCCGAAGACCCTTCGGCTGGAACGCGCCAGGTGCCGTTCTCTCGCGAGCTTTTTATTGAGCAGGACGATTTCCGCGAGATTCCTCCGCCGAAGTATTACCGACTGTCTCCCGGCAAGGAAGTGCGCCTGCGCAGCGCCTATTTCGTCACGGCGCAAAGCGTAGTCAAGGACGCCGCCGGCAACGTTGTCGAGGTGCACTGTACATATGATCCGCTGAGCCGCGGCGGCAACTCGCCCGACGGCCGTAAGGTCAAGTCGACCATGCACTGGGTTTCGGCCACGCACGCCATCTCCGCCGAGATCCGCCTCTACGACAAGCTGTTTACCAAGGCCGATCCGTCTGACTTTCCCGAGGGCGGCGATATTTTCGACAATCTCAATCCCAACTCGCTCGAAATCCTCGCCGGCGCGAAGCTCGAGCCGTCGCTGGCCAGCGCAAAATTGGAAGAGCGCTTCCAGTTTGAGCGCGTCGGCTATTTCTGCCTCGATCCGGATTCCAGTGCGGGCAAACTGATCTTCAATCGCACGCTGGCGCTGAAAGATTCATGGGCAAAGATCGAGAAGAAGGCGGGAGCGTAAAGCCCACGCTGCCTTTGAGGAACAATTAGCGATGAACGGCGAATGCAGCCGATGCAACCAACCATTGACAATAGAAAGTGCCTCGAGCGCCGTTGCCAGAACCGGTATCGGTCGTTGTCATTCGCGCGAGAACCAACACACGAAAGGAAGATCGCGGACATTGGGCGGAAGATATACACTTGGCCGTTCTCAAGCCAAGTTCAACAAACACAAGTGGGAACTGAGCTTCCGGCAGTATGCAGCGATAGTCGCATCCGGAAAGTGCTTCCACTGCGGTAGTCCGCTTCCGGCGGCGGCGGCCGGACTAGACCGCAAAGAGAATGAGGACTACACATGGGATTCCGTGTTTCCTTGCTGCGGAAAGCAGCCGAGGGCTGTTGGTCCGAGAGGCTGCAACGAAACGAAAAGCCACGAGATTGCGCCCATTCTTCTGTTCGTCCGCCGATGGTACGAAAGATCCGGGAAACTCCCGACGGAACAGGATTTTGTGGATAGAGTTCGGCAGTTTGAAGCAGAACGAGATAAAGCATTCGAAATTATCAGCGAATTGGAAGCGGGCGAAGTCAAGAAATTGAAGAGAGCCAAATCAGTCCCCGAAGGATTAACGGCGTTGAGGCCGGCTGCCCAACGTCTGGCGTGAGACCTTAGATTCCCGCAACACTCCCCCACGGAATCAGAAACGCCCCCGGAATCCCCTCATCCAGCGTAGCCAGGACCGCTCCATTGGCGCTTGCTAGTTGCACCAGATGTCCGTCCGTAGTCTGCGCTGGAGATTTGGCCCACTCGGGAAGAGCGGAGATGTCGTTTGCATCCGAAAGGAAGGTCAGTGGCTGCGCTGCGTTGCTCTTCATTCCAAGCAGGAGCATTCTAGCCTGCGGAACTTTAAGGTCATACATGGCCACGCTCGCAACCACGCGAACAAAACCGATCTCCGTTACCGAAGACGTGAGGAACGTGGAGCCGCGCTGCGAATGTATCCAGTCGACGAGACGCTGATGGAACTGATGCTGAGTGACGCCAAAGGCGATGAGCGCATTCACGTCCAGAAGATACTTCATGGAAAGTCCGTGAGCAGCTCTCGCACCATCTCACTGGTCAAGGTTGGCGCGTCAGGCCCAAGGTCGATGGCCAGGAACCCGGTCACCGGGTCCTTCACCAGGCGCGCTTCGTATTTCGGCTTGCTGGCCTGCGTCATCACAATGCGATCCTTCTCGACGGCAATATCGAGGGTATCGCCGGCACGAATGTCCAGCCTGCGGCGAAGCGGTCCGGGAATCACGATCTGGCCTTTGGTGGAGACCTTGGTCTGCATGGTAAGACAATCTTACCTCAAAATGGCTTTTTGAGAATGACGAAGGCCGGTTGCCGCTCCTTGCTTCTTCGTAACCCGTCGGTCCCTGTCGCTCGAAACAGTTCGCTCCAAACAGATGGGCCTGCTGCTCGCTGGCCTGCGGCCGCCGTCTTGCCGTAGAGTGATTCCGTCGGCAACGGTTCGGCAAGGGAGTCCTTTATCGTGCATCGGAACAAGAATGTGACCAGACTGCTCGCGGCAACTTCGACTCTCGCGTTTGTGTTTATCGGATCGGGCATTGCGGGCGCGCAACCTGCAGGCAGCGGCCTGGGCATCTTTGAAAACCAGTCGGATGTGGGCAGCGTTGTGCCGCCGGGGGTCGCAAGCTTCGACGCTGCGACGGGCGTTTACACCATCCGGTCCGCTGGCGCGAACCTGTGGGTCAACGTCGACGCATTCCACTTTGTGTGGATGAAAGTTTCCGGCGACGTGTCGCTTACCGCCGATGTGAAGCTGGCCGACGCCAGCCCCACTTCGAACCCGCATCGCAAGGCGCTGCTGATGTTTCGCCAGTCGCTTGACTCGGATGCGATGTACGCCGATGCGGCGATTCACGGAAATGGTGAAACGGCGCTGCAATACCGGCGCAATAAGGGCGACACCACGCAGGACATCGCCTTCAACATAGGCCCGCCCGAGCGGTTGCGGCTTGAAAAGCGCGGCGACGTCGTCACTCTTTTCCTGAGTGCGCACGGCGAGCCGCTGCACCAGGTGGGCGCGTCGATTAAGCTGCACTTCGACGGCGATTTTTACGCCGGCCTGGGAGTGTGCGCGCACAATCCGAGCTCGATCGAACAGGCCACCTTTGCGCATGTGGAGCTCGAGCCGCTGTCCACCCTTACAACGGCCGCTTCCACGGGGCCAATAACGGCCGCGCCTGCTGCAACGGCGACGCCCGCAACTACACCCGCTTCGACAGCCACGCCCATGGCGCTGTACAGCACCCTCCAGACCATCGCCATCGACAACAATGCGCGCATGGCCTTCGTCATCCAGACCGGCAAGGCGCAGATGGAAGCGCCCAACTGGAGCCGTGATGGCAAGACGCTGATCTTTGACCGCGCAGGCAAACTGTGGAGCGTGCCCGCAGCTGAAGGCGACGGCTCGATTGCTGATGCCACGCCGATCGACATTGGCAACGCGAGCGATTGCACTGGGAGCCACGGCCTTTCGCCTGACGGCAAATGGCTCGCGATGACTTGCACCACGCCGGACCACACGGGTCGTCGGGTATATATCGTTCCTGCAACTGGTGGCGCGCCGCGCATGGTTACGGCGAATCCGGATTCCTATTTTCATAGCTGGTCGCCGGACGGCAAGACGATTTTGTTTACGCGGCCGAGCCACGGCACGCTGAACATTTTTGCCATTTCGCCGGACGGCGGAGCGGAGACCGCGCTGACTACGGGAACCGGCGTGAGCGACGACCCGGATTTTTCGGCCGATGGCAAGTGGATTTACTTCAATTCCGATCGCGCAGGCGGAATGCAGATCTGGCGCATGCGGTCCGACGGCAGCCAGCCCGAGCAGGTGACCTTCGACGAGAAGCACAACTGGACGGCGCATCCCTCGCCGGATGGAAAATCGATTCTGATTCTCTCTTATGACATGGATGTGGCCGGGCACGCGGCCAACAAGGATGTGACTTTGCGCATTTTGAATGTTGCAGACGGAAAGATTCGCGACCTGGTGCAGATTGTTGGCGGGTCTGGGACAGATAACGTGCCCAATTGGGCTCCCGATGGCGCGCACTTTGCTTTTGTGAGCTACCAGTTTTTGCCCGCGGACGACAACGGTTCGACGCAGTGAAGCAGCAAGTCAGCAGGTCAGCCAGTCGGCACGGGCTGACCTGCTCTCGGCCCATTCCACAGACGGCACAAAAAGCAAGGGCAAATCGAGCCAGCGCGCTATAGCTCTGAACTCTGAGACCATCAGACCCAATCTCTGCTACTTCCCAACCACATCGATCGGCACATTGATCGTCTTGGGCGGCATGCACTGGTTCTGATCGCAGGCCTGATAGTGCAGCCTGGCCTGCACGAGGTGATTGCCCGGCGTAGCCTCGATGCGCGCCTGGATGGCGAACTCACCGGTGTACACGCTGAGCTTGGATTTTGGATCGAAGGCCAGCGAGATGATCGTGCCCGGCGGGTAGGTGGCCGCATTGAGCCGAACGCCCATTCCGTGGGGGCCCGTGCCGTCTGGAATCGAAAAATCCGTCGGGATCAGGAACTTGTCGCTGGGAGTGTGCGAATTGATGTGCAGCCCCTGCGCGACGCGGAAGTGCAATATGACCGGGCTCAGCTTACCTGCTGGAACGCTTACTTGCTCGGGAAAAAGATACTGCACGGCTTCAGTCTTGATGATGGAGCGGTCCTGTGCATGCGGCGGAATCAACTGTGCGCCGCCCGCGAGAGCAGCGAGGCCCCAAAATGCAACCAATGTCTTGAGTTGTCTCTTCACGTCAACCTTCGATCTCTGATCTCGCGTCCAAGATGGACGATTTTGGGGGAGCAAGTCAAAGGATTGACGGGCACCCGCCAAGATCGTCATTCAAGCTTCTCCGCCTTCACGTCAGAAACTGATTCAACCACCAAGAAAAACCATGGTCTTTGCTTTCGTTTGCAGACGACTTGACCGTGAAACGTTGCAGTGACCAGATAATGGGGCTGCGATGAAGGATAGCCGTAAAGCTCCGAGGACATGGAGTCATAGTGGGTGAAAGTCTGCCACGACTCATCTTGCCTCAGTTTGAACCGTACGGGAACACCCGCGTTGTCAGGAGTGCGCACGCCGAGAACAGTTTGACATTGGTCGTTCTTTAGGCCGCCGTTGTCCACTCCATGCCAAGTGCTCGCGCGAACAGTGACCATTTCGCCGCAAAACTGAGATGGATCTCGATCGATCGCACAAAGATCCGCATTCTGTGCGTGCACCGCGGAACACAGGGCAAGAAAAGCTACTGCAAATGAGCAAGTTAATAATGTTCCTTGCATTGAGATCACCCCATGTGATCGATTTGAGAACTTTCGCGAGCCGCGATTCAAACTCCGAGCCGCTGGCTCGCCGACATGCTACTCCGCCAGCGCCTTCTTGATGTTGCCTTCGATGTCGCTCTCCGAAGTAAGGCCGACCGACGCCGCGACGATTTTTCCATTGCGATCGACAAAGAACGACGTAGGCAGATCGTCGAGCCCGCCGTATTCGTTGCTGATGCTGTCGCCGTCGAGCAATACCGGGTAGGACACTTTCATTTCAGAGACGAACTTGTTGGCGTTGGTCTTGGCCTTGGCCCATCCGGCCTTGTCGCCCGGCTTTAGGTCGTCGCCCTCGGTGTCTACTCCCAGCACCTCAAAGCCGTGCGCCGCGTATTTGTCGCGCAACTCAACAATCCACGGTGTTTCAACCTGGCAGGGACCGCACCACGTGGCCCAGAAGTTGATCATGACGGCGTTGCCCTTGTAGCTCGCGAGCGAGATTTTGCTGCCGCTTAGGTTTTCAAGCGCAAAGGCTGGAGCGGGCTTGCCATTGAGCGGCGAAACATAATTTAGCGCATCACCGCCGGGAGCCGGCACTAATTCACCCTGCGGCTCCTCGGCCTGCTGTTTTTCGGCAGCCTGCTTGCGATACTCCCAGTTGGCCCAGCCCGCCCAGGCAAAGATGGCCAGAATAAACAGGACAGAAATAAGAACGATGGTGTTTCGCCGCAACGGAATCGACCTCGTAGCTCTATTGTACGAGCGGGGCGGCAGGGGTCAGCCGCAGCTGCTCCGGCGATTCACCAACGGGCCTGAAAGCTGAAGGCTGAGGGCTGAAAGCTTGCTTCCAAGCTGTTAGCATGAAATGCCAATGAGCACTCCCGAGCCAAAGAGCACCTCAGGAAATGTCGAGCGGTTCCAGCCCGCGGCGCTGGTGCGCACCGAGGCCGCAGCGCTTGAGGTTCTTGCCGTGAGGCTCGATGGGCCGATGGCCGGGCCGTTTGCGCGCGCAGTGGAGATGATTCTCGACTGTGGCAAGTCACACGGCCGCGTCGTGGTAACCGGAATGGGCAAGAGCGGCATCATCGCGCAGAAGATCGCAGCCACGCTCAGCTCCACCGGCTCGCCCGCACTGTTTCTGCATCCTGCCGAGGCGGTGCATGGCGATGTAGGCGTGCTGATGGCAGGCGATGTGGTGATTGCGCTGTCGGCGTCAGGAGAAACCGAGGAGATTCTGCGACTGCTGGCCACGCTCAAGCGCAAGGGCGACGCGCTGATTAGTTTTTGCTGCAATTTGCATTCGACTTTGGCCCAGGCGAGCGACGTGGCGCTTGACTGTGGCGTGGAACGCGAGGCCTGCGGGCTGAATCTCGCTCCCACCGCGTCGACGACGGCGATGCTCGCGCTTGGCGATGCGCTGGCCGTTGCGGTGAGCCTGCGCAAGGGCTTCCGCGCCGAGGATTTTGCGGAGCTGCATCCCGGCGGCAAGCTGGGCAAGCAGTTGGCCAAGGTGCGCGAACTGATGCATGCCGGCAAGGATGTTCCTGTTGTCACGCCGGCCACTCCAATGACCGATGTGATCTACGAGATGTCGTCAAAGAAGCTTGGCATGACGACGGTGCAGGAGTCGGGGCGGTTGCGCGGCGTGATCTCGGACGGCGACTTGCGGCGATTGCTTGAGCGCGAAGGCGGAGCGGCGCTGGGCAAGACGGCAGGCGAAGCGATGAATGCGCATCCTCGGACGATTGCCGCTGAAGAGCTCGCGGCCAAGGCTCTGGCGATTCTCGAAGAACGCAAGATTACGTCGCTCATCGTCGTCGATGCGGAGCAAAAGGTCGAAGGCGTGGTGCATCTGCACGATCTGTGGGGTCTGGAATTGATCTGACGGCAACGAATAGGAGCCTGGGATCAGAACGGTTTGGAGAGTGTCGATGCCTATCACCTTTGAACAGGTTGAGTATCGAGAACTCAGCGGTAAACAGAAGGAGGCCTATAATTTTCAAAAGGTATCCGCAGTATTAGCCAATTTTGGCATCGTGACCATTCGCTTGAGTAACGACTGGAACGGAGCCGACTTTATCGCACAACTTCATGATGGCAAAACCTTCCTCAAAGTCCAGCTCAAGAGCCGGTTAACCTTCAACAAGAAATATCATGATAAGGACCTTTTCATCTTCTTCAGGGATGGCACCGGCGATCACGATCCGTGGTACCTGTATCCGGATGCTGAAATGCTAGAGCTGAATCAGAACAAGGGGTACATTGGGAAGGAATTTTGAGATGAGCATGAAGATTACTCCAATCCCAAACCATCAAAAGGGCAAAAGGCACTCCTTGGACCATATCAATTGAAGCCAGAATATACGATTTTGCTGTAGGGCTCTCTTTGGATACACATTCCATCAACCCCCGATTCGCGCTATGATTTTATCAGGAGTTAACCTGATGACCACCCGCATCGTTCGCGCTGGAAATACGCTCACGGTTGAGATTCCAGAGGAGCTTGTCGCTCAGGCTGCGCTGCCTGTCGGCGAGCCGGTCGAATGGGTGCCGAATGGGGCCGGTAGTCTTGCGCTGGTTAGCTCTTCCACATCGCCTGCCCGAATAAATTCCGCGGATATGACACTGGAAGAGTTGATGGAGGGTTTGAGCGAAGGTGACAGCCTTGGAGAATACGACTGGGGTTCCCCGCGCGGAGCAGAGGTTTGGTAAGTCCCTACGTGCCGGATGCGGGCGACTTGGTCTGGTTGGATTTTGATCCGCAAACAGGACGAGAACAGGCCGGGTTGAGACCAGCCGTTATTCTCTCTCCGATGTACTTCAACCTAAGAACGTCAGTAGCTTTTGCCTGCCCCATCTCGAGCAAGGTGAAGGGTTACCAATTCCAAGTGATTTTGCCCCCGGGCCTGCCCATGCACGGAGTTGTACTTTGCGAGCACGTGCGAAGTCTCGATTGGCGAGTGCGCAAAGCGTCGTATCTAGGCCGTATGCCAGACAATGTACTCCTGCAGGTAAGAGGCGTAGTGCGAACGATCGCGGGATTTCCCAGGTAACTTCGCCGCCGCTCATCTTCGACGAATTGCTCCCAACATTTAGAATGGAAGCTGCTTCAATTGCCCTGCGTTCGCCGCGGCGAACGGGAAAGTTCGCATAATATTTCTATGCACCGTTGGTCGAAGGTATTTATTCCTACATTGCGCGAGGCCCCGGCGGACGCCGAAGTGGCCAGCCACAAGTTTCTTTTGCGCGCGGGCTACATTCGCCAGCTCGGCGCGGGAATCTATAACTACCTCTTCCTTGGGGCACGCTCGCTGAACAGGATCATCGGTATTGTGCGCGACGAGATGGACCAGATTGCGCAGGAGTTTTACCTGCCGGGAATCCTGCCGCGCGAGCCGTGGGAGCAGAGCGGCCGCTGGGCGACGATGGGCGAAAACATGTTTCGCCTGAAAGACCGCAAGGGCGCCGACCTGTGCCTGGGCATGACGCACGAAGAGATCATGACCACGATTGCGCGCGGCGAGCTGCGCAGCTATAAACAGTTGCCGCAAATCTGGTATCAGATTCAGACAAAATTCCGCGACGAGCCGCGGCCGAAGGGTGGTCTGCTGCGCGTGCGCCAGTTCATGATGAAGGACAGCTACTCCTTCGACATCGACAAGGCGGGACTTGACCGCAGCTTCGATCTGCACGACCGCGTCTATCGTTCGATTTTTGCGCGCTGCGGACTCAAGTTCGTCGCGGTGGAGGCCGATTCGGGCGCGATGGGCGGCTCGCAGTCGCAGGAGTTCATGGTCTACACCGATGCCGGCGAAGACCTGATCGCAAGCTGCCCGGCGTGCGGCTACGCGGCGAATCTGGAGAAGGCAACGTCGCGGCTCAATCCGGTTTTGGAGATGGCCCCGACTGGCGGCGGATCGCCGGAGCTTGTGCACACTCCTGGCTGCGGTGCAATTGCTGACGTGGCCGCATTCTTCAAAATGTCACCGGCGTCCGACATCAAGTGTGTCGCGTACATGGCGTCCATCGCAGGCGAATTGAAGCCGGCGGTGGTCTTCCTGCGCGGAGACCATCAGGTCAACGAGTCAAAATTGGCGGCGGTGCTTTTCGCCTCCGAACTCAGGCCGATGCAGACAGAGGAGATCGAGGAGGTCTTTCATGCGCCCGCGGGTTTCCTCGGGCCCATCGGTCTTAGTGCGGCGAGTAAGGAAAAATATAAAGAAGCGCTCGCTCAGGATGTTCTCGAAGCCGAACGTGACGAAGCCTCTAGAAAGAATCGCGTGGAATTTCTTCATTCCGAGGTTGAGTCCCGGTCGCCTATTGTGGTCATCGATCGCTCTCTCGAGGGCCGCAGGAACATGGTCTGCGGCGCGAACAAACTCGACTACCATTTGCGCAACGTGACGCCGGGCCGCGATTTCACCTGGACATTTGCCGCCGAAATTCGCAGCGTGAACGAAGGCGAAGGTTGCCCGGCGGAAAATTGCGCGGGCAAGCTCGTGGTTGGCAAAGCCGTCGAAGTCGGGCACATCTTCAAACTGGGCTACAAGTACTCGGAGTCGATGGGCGCGCGCGTGCTCGACGAGTACGGAAAAGAAGTGACGCCGATCATGGGCAGCTACGGCATTGGCATCGAGCGCATTCTCACGGCGGCCATCGAGCAGTCGAACGACGCCAACGGCTTTTGGCTGCCGGCCTCCATCGCGCCGTTTACGGTGGTGGTGACCATTACGAACTTGTCCGACTTTGCGCTGCGCGCCACCGGAGAAAAGCTCGCTGCCGATCTTGAAGCAGCGGGGCTGGATGTGCTGCTGGATGATCGCGACGAGCGCGCCGGCGTCAAGTTCAAGGATGCGGACCTGGTGGGCATTCCGTACCGCATCAACGTGGGAAAGAAGGCTGCCGCGGGCCAGGTGGAACTGGTGACGCGGGCGACAAGTACAAGCGTAGATGTGGCCCTGGGTGAAGTGGTGGCTTTGGTGAAGAAGCGCGTCGAGGAAGAACGACTGCTGGCATCGGGCCGTTAGCTGTTGAGGCCCGTGGCTGGTTCAAGGAGCGGCAATGGCACTGCGCATTCGAGTCCCGAACTCCGAATCGGGTCATCAGCTCAGATCGCGGATTCTGCTGGGACTTCTTGTCGTTTTTGTCGCCGCCGTCGTGACCGGCCTGTCCGTTTTCGCCTATTTCTACCACAAATACCAAGGCATTGTTGATGAGCGGCTGAAGCAGCCGATCTTCGCCAGCACAGCGCAGATATATGCCGCGCCGCGCGAAGTGCGTCCGGGCCAAAAACTTTCCATTCGCTGGATCGCCAACGAACTGCATGAGGCCGGCTACACAGGCGACGACGCATCACCGGCCTCGCCGCTGGGAACTTATAGTGAAGGCGCGCAGCAGATCACGGTACAGCCAGGCCCGCAATCCTATCACGCGCCGGATGGCGCCACCATCCACGTCAGCGCAGGCGTTGTGAGTTCGATTACTGACGCGCACGGTCAGGCGCTATCGAGTTACGAGCTCGAACCGCTGCTCATCACTGGGCTGAGCCAGGGCGCGCAGCGCACCAAGCGCCGCGTGCTCACTTACGATGAGATTCCCCAAAGTCTGGTTCATGCCGTTATCGCCATTGAGGATCGCCGCTTTTTTGAGCACAGCGGCATTGATTATTGGCGAATTCTGGGCGCCATGCGCAATGACATCTTCCACCTTCATCGCTACCGGGAGGGCGCTTCCACGCTTACGCAACAACTTGCGCGCGGATTTTTTCTTACGCCCGAGCAGACATATTCGCGCAAGGCGCGCGAGGCCATCATCAGCATCATCCTGGAGCATCGCTTCAATAAACAGCAGATATTCGCCATGTACGCGAACGAGATTTCGCTTGGGCAAATCGGCAGTTTTTCCATCGACGGCTTTGGCGAAGCATCGCAGGATTATTTCGGCAAGGACGTGAACCAACTCGACCTCGCGCAGTGCGCCATGCTCGCCGGGATCATTCAGAGCCCCAGCCGCTTGAATCCCTTTCATCATCCCGGGCGCGCGATAGAACGTCGCAATCTTGTGCTTGACTCAATGGTGGAGATCGGCGCTATCACCAAGGATGAAGCCGAGGCCGCCAAGGCTGAACCGCTCCATTTGGTGTCAGCAAGCGTGGACGAAAGCGAAGCGCCTTATTTTGTCGACCTGGTGCACGATCAGTTGACGCAAAGACTCGGCGACCGCGACTTCAACCGCGAAGGCCTGCGCATCTACACTTCGCTCGACCCCGACTTGCAGCGGCTGGCAACGCAGACGGTCGACTCTACAATTCATATCGTGGACGCGCAGATTGATGCCGTTCACGCGAGCGACAAAAAGCTGGGCAAGCCGTACGCCTATCCCCAGGTAGCATTAATTGCTCTTGATCCTCATACGGGCCAGGTGCTGGCGCTGGTCGGTGGGCGCAGCTACGGCACGTCGCAAGTGAATCACGCGGTGGCCCATCGCCCAACGGGATCGATTTTCAAACCGTTTGTCTACGCGGCCGCGTTTCAAACCGCGGTTGAGGGCACGATGCTGCCGGGCCAGACGAAACTTTTTTCGCCTGTGACCATGCTCAATGACGCGCAGCAAACCTATGGCGCAGGCACCGATTACGAATACACGCCGCACAACTTTGAGAGCGAGTTTTACGGCGAGATGACTGCCCGCCTGGCGCTGATGCGATCGGACAACAACGCAACCATCGGCCTGGCGAGCTTGGTGGGCTTCGATCGGGTGGCTGCGCTCGCGCGCGATGCCGGGATTAAGAGCGCGCAAGGCACGCCTTCAATGGCCATCGGCTCCTACGACGCTACGCCACTGGACATGGCGGGCGCGTATACGACCTTTTCCAATGGCGGCATGCACATCGATCCTTGGATGCTGGCCAGCGTGCGCACGCCAACCGGCGACATCGTCGAAGACTATACGCCCACCACGCGGCAGGTGCTCGATCCACGAGCTGCTTTTCTCACCACTTCGTTGATGGAAGCTGTTCTCGGAGGCAACGGGAGCGACCCATGCACGGTTGGAGGACGAGACTACTGCGGAACCGGCGCCGGCGTGCGGAACATGGGATTCACCGCTCCGGCCGCGGGCAAAACCGGCACCAGCCACGATGCGTGGTTTGCCGGCTTTACCTCGAACCTGCTGTGCATTGTGTGGGTGGGCAACGACGATTACACCGAGCTTGACCCCCAAAACCGAGGCCGCATCCAGGGCGCGCGTGTCGCTGCGCCCATCTGGGCGACATTTATGAAGCAGGCGGTGCAGCTGCCGCAGTATACCGACACCAATGAGTTCACGCCGCCGGATGGTGTGCAGATTGTTTCCATCGACAAGAACACGAATCTGCTGGCCGACGCTTCATGCCCCGACGATTTCAGCGCCGCGTTCCTCGATGGCACCGAGCCTACCGAGACCTGCGACCACAAAGGCCTGAACGGCGAAGACCACCGAAATATTTTTCAAAAGATCTTCGGACTTGGCAAGCCGCAGAACTGATTTGTTTTAGCTTATCCGTCTACATCCGACCCGTCCGGCATCGGCTGGCACAACGGGCACCAGAATGTGACGCGCGCGTCCTCGCCCTGAATTCGCCGGCGAATCGACTCGCCGCAGCGTCGGCAGGGTTCGCCGGCACGGCCATAAACCCACAGGCTCGCACTTGGGTCTGACGCGTGCGTAGTGCGGCGCTGCTGGCTGCGAAAAGTAACGATCAGGTCGCCGGAGTCTTCGAGAACATTGGCTCGCAGCAACTTTTTCGCGGTAGCGATCGTTACTGCGGCTTCATCGCGCGTCAAAGTTCCGACGGCGCGGAACGGATGAAGGCCCAGCACGAAGCAGATCTCCGATTTGAATACGTTGCCGACGCCTGCTAGAACACTTTGGTCGAGCAGAGCGTCGGCGAGCGCTTCATGCCTGAGGCCCAGCAGGCGTTCAAGCGCGGCTTCGGCGTCGAACTCCGCGCTGAGCACATCGTTGGCGGGCTGGGCGACGTGCAGATCGCGGGCGAGGGACTGCTGCGTGTGCATGCGGGCCACCGGCACGCGAAAGCCGACGGCCTGATATTCGCTGTTTTCAATAACGATCCGCATGTGAAAACGCGGCGCTTGCCAGCGTTCTCCTTGGCGGTAGATGTGCCAGCGACCATTCATCAGCAGGTGCGAGGCGAGGATTCCGCCGCCGGAAAAATGAATGAGCAGCCATTTGCCGCGCGCTTCAACTTGATTGACCGTCTGGCCAACGAGTGGCGTGTCGTCGTTGAATCGCATGAGGAGTGGAAATGTCGTCCGGAAGCCGATGACCGGCTTGCCCATGAGCGCACGGCCTATATTGCGCGCGGTCCGAAAGATGGTATCGCCTTCAGGCATTCCTTATTGATCCATTTCTCAATTCACTTCGGGCCTTTTCGGTTCGGCATGCGCGATGGCAAGCGGAATGCGGCGCAAATGCATACCCAGCGGCCCGGGATGAAAGCCCGCGTCCATCAGGAATCGCGCCATTGGGTGCGCTGCGACAGGTTGTCCGTTGATAGTCGTAATCAGCACGCCTTCATGATTGCTCGCGCGCATTCGTTGCTGCCCGCGTCCACACAGAAAATGTGCCATGCCAGCGGCGGCTTGCGAGCGCTCCGGCTCGTCGGCAGGCAAAAAGACCAGCAGATTTGGATTGCCGCGTTTGACCCACGCCACAAGCTCGCCGTTGCGCAGAATCACCTCAGCGTAGGCAGCGCGCGTGAGAATACGCGGCGCGGATTCAGAATCCTCTTCGGCCACAGGCAAATCGGGCCAGCGCAGAACCGACCCATAGGGGTTAGCGGGATCGGTCGCGGCGAGTTGCACGAATTCGGGCTTCTCGGCAGTCGGCTCCGTGCGCAACTGCCGTAGCAGGTCAACTGCGGCAGGCAGCGCAAACTGCGTGGCGCCCAATCCGCCGACGAAGTAGCCACGGCGAATCCGCCCGCTCTCTTCGAGCGCCTTCAGCACGTCATACACGGCGCTGAATCCGCCGGGCACGTTTTCGGCAGCAACTTGCTCGCGCAGCAGCACCCCGTAACGATTGAGCAGTTGCAGCGCCAGCGCGTGACTGCGTTCGGTTGTGGCGCGTCGCAGGTCTTCGGTGCGTTGCCCCGCAGGGCGAAGTGGCAATAACGCCCAGCGGCCCTGAGCCGTTGGCGGCGTAGTTCGTCGCGACCGAAACACGGCTCCAGTCTGATAGCGGCGTGGCGTTCGCGCGCTCTCAGGCCTGGCGATGTATGCGCGCAGCGCGTGCAGTGAGTCGTTGGTGATTAGACCGCGCCACACCAGGCTCCAGAGCGCTTCGATTGTTTCGCCGGGATAACCCGAGCCTGCAGCTTCATGTAGGGAATCAAAGAAGCTCGCACCAGTGGATTCGAGAACCGCGAGCAGCTTTTCTTCGCGTTCAGTTAGAGGTTCAGCAGGAGGACGCTGCTGCGCCAGCAGCGGCAGCTTGTCGGCGAGGAACAGCGCAATGCGCCCATCGCGCTCCCCAATCGGCTCGACGCCGGCCCACGCAACTTCGCCCGCGGCGATCAGCGTGTCAAGGCCCGCGGATGTGAAATCGGCGATGCGCGCAGGCAGAATCGACGATTCAAGCAGCGACGCGGGCAGCGGCGCGCCCTGCAGGCTCTCGATTGCATCGAGCAGCGCGTCGAGGTGCGCAGTTCCGGTGCGGCGCGGCGCGAGCACGCCCTGCCAGTGCGTGAGGAAGCGCGCCAGCGTGTGCTGCTCAACTGGTTCCACTTCGCGGCGCAGTTTGGCCAGCGATTTGCGGCGAATCTGCCGCAGAATTTCTGCGTCGCACCACTCGCGATGAAGACCGCCGGGGCGAAAGCCACCTTCGAGCACACGGCCTTCGTGCGCCAGCTGCCTGAGCGCGCTCTCGACAGACTCTGTATCCAGCGCAAATCTTTCCGCAGCCTCGCGCAGCGTGAACGGACCATGCGTGCGCGCATAGCGGCGCACCAACTCGAGTACGGGGTGAGCCACGGGCTCGAGCAGCGCAGCCGCCAAACCTGGTGGCAAAGGAATGCCAAGGCCATCGCGATAGCGCGCAGCATCTTCAGCAGCGATCAAGCGCTTTTCGCCCGCGATCCGCAGCTCAAGCAGTCGGCGTGAGCGAACCAGCCGGTCGATATGCGTTAAAAGATCAGCAGAAACCACGCGGCGGCCCAGCTCTTCGCGTGACAGATCGCCCAGGCGCAGGCACAGATCGTGGATTCCGTCAGCAGAGCGTGCATGATAGTTCTCAGCGAGACACTGCGCCGCCTCTTCCACCTCAGCCATTGCGTCTGCATCGAGCAACTCGCGCAGATCGGCCTCGCCAAGCAGTTCGCGCAACTGGTCTTGATCGATGGTGAGCGCTTGTGCGCGGCGCTCGGCCAGCGGCGCATCGCCTTCGTAGACAAAGTTGGCCACGTAACTGAAGAGCAGGGAAGCGGCAAAGGGTGAAGGCTTGCGCGTCTCCACCACATGCACGCGGAGCTGGCGCTGCTCAATGGCGCGAAGGGTCTCGATGAGCGCAGGCATGTCGAAAACGTCCCGCAGGCACTCGCGATAAGCCTCGAGCAGCAGCGGAAATTGCGGGTAGCGCGAGGCCACGCTGAGCAGGTCGTAAGAGCGCTTGCGCAACTGCCAAAGCGGCGAACGCTGGTCGGCGCGGCGGCGCGGCAACAGCAGCGCGCGGCCCGCAGCCTCACGAAAGCGCCCAGCAAACAGCGCCGTCGAACCTAACTGGCGCAGCACAAGCTGCATGGCTTCGGCTGATTCGACCAGAATCCAATCGGAGTCGGGCGGCTCGTCTGTGTCAGGGAAGCGCAGGACGAATCCGTCGTCGCCCCAGAGCGTTTCCACCTCCGGGCCGCCGGCAGCGCGAAAGCGCGCAGCCACCGCCATCGCCCATGGAATGTGAATGCGGCTGCCGAATGGCGTGAGCACGCAAACGCGCCAGTCGCCAAGCTCATCGCGGCAGCGTTCGACAACAATCGTCCGGTCGTCGGGGACTTGTCCCGTAGCCTCGGCCTGGTCGGCGAGAAAGCGCAACAGATTCTCCGCGGCGCCGGGATCGAGATCGTGCTCCTTAACGAGCCGCGTGAGCGCGGCCGCTTGCGGCAACGCGCGCAGCTCGCGGACCATGGCTCCGATGCGGCGGCCGAATTCAAGCGGGCGGCCGGGGCCGTCGCCCTTCCAGAACGGCATCTTGCCTGGCTCGCCGGGTGCGGGTGTCACGAGCACGCGGTCGTGCGTAATATCGGTGATGCGCCAAGTAGACGCGCCGAGGATAAATGTCTCGTTGGGATGCGACTCGAAGACCATCTCCTCATCAAGCTCGCCCACGCGCACCGGCTTGCCGTCGGTAAATGCGAGAAAGACACCATAGAGGCCGCGATCCGGGATCGTACCGGCGTTCAGAATCGCCAGCCGCGCGGCGCCGTCGCGAGCCGTCACCACATTGCGCACTCGATCCCATGTGAGGCGAGGGCGCAGCTCGCCAAACTCGTCGGAAGGATAGCGCCCGCTGAGCAGATCGAGCACGCCATCAAAGGCCGAACGCGAAAGCGAGCCAAACGGAGCGGCTCCGCGGACGAGATTGAATAGGAAGTCGACGGAGACTTCGGTGGGAGCGGAGTCAGCGGCGCTAGCGGAGTTAGCGGAGTTTGGTTGACCCCAGTCCTGCGGCGTCTCTTCGTCAAAGAGATTCGCAACGTCAACTGATTTCTGATTCCTGTTTTCAGATCCCCGCTGCTTCCTCCCTCGGTCCTTTGGTCTCTTGGTCCCTGGTTTTCGCGCGGACGCGACGATGGCCACTAACTGCTGGCACAGCACATCGAGCGGATTTCGCGGAAAGCGCGTCGACTCAATGTGGCCGTCGTGCATGGCGCGCGTGACCGCGGCGCAAGCTACGAGATCGGCGCGGTATTTGGGAAAGATAATTCCTTCGCTCACCGCGTCCACATGGTGGCCGGCGCGGCCAATGCGCTGCATGCCGCTCGCTACCGACGGCGGAGACTGAATCTGGATGACGAGATCGACTGCTCCCATGTCGATGCCCAACTCCAGCGTCGAGGTCGCGCACAGTGCCTTGATTTGCCCGGCCTTGAGTTGCTCCTCAATCACCGAGCGCTGCGCTGCAGCCAGCGAGCCGTGATGCGCGCGGGCGATTGGCTCGCCGGCCAGGTCGTTGAGCGCTCCGGCAAGCCGCTCAGCGGTCTGACGTGCGTTGACAAAGAGAATGGTCGAATTGCGCTCGCGAATAATTTCGAGCAGCCGGGGATGTATCGCGTTCCAGATGGAAACGCGGCGCGGAGTTTGCGATGCCGGGCCGGAGGGAATTTCTTCCATCTCGCCCAGCCGCGCCATGTCTTCTACCGGAACCTCGATGCGCAACTTGAGCTGTTTGCGCGCGGCGGCGTTGACAATCGTTACCGGCCGATAACGCAACGGCGTGGCGTCCACCATTTCAGGGATCAAGGGATCAGGGATCAGTGAATCCGAATCAGCGTGAGAATCCGCGGTCTCTTTGCGGGCTCGCGGTATTGGTCCGTCGGTCCCTTCGTCAGTTCTTGTCCCCACGTCGATGCCGCCCAGGAATCGCGCTACCTCTTCGAGCGGCCGCTGCGTGGCTGAGAGGCCGATGCGCTGCAGCGGCTTCGCGGTCAGTGCCTGTAGCCGCTCGAGAGTCAGTGCCAAATGCGCGCCGCGTTTCGTTGGAACCAGCGCATGAATCTCATCGATGATGACGGTTTCGACGGTCCGCAGCGCCTCGGCTGCCTGCGAGGTAAGGATCAGATAGAGCGACTCGGGCGTGGTGATTAGAATCTCGGCGGGATGACGCGCGAAGCGTGCCCGCTCGCGCTGCGGTGTGTCACCTGTGCGCACGCTGATCAGCGGCTCATGAAAGGGAATACCCATGCGTCGTGCCATGTTGGCCATGCCTGCGAGCGGCGAGCGCAGGTTCCGTTCCACGTCCACGGCAAGAGCTTTGAGCGGCGAGACGTAGACGATGCGGCAGCCCTGGCGCTTCTCAACGCCACTCTCTCGCTCCCTTGTTCCCTTGTTCCCCGCCTTGCAGCATCAACCGGTCAAGGCACGCGAGGAACGCGGCAAGCGTCTTGCCTGTGCCTGTCGGCGCGAGGATCAGCGCATTCTCGCCGCGCGCGATCACCGGCCAGCCCATGCGTTGTGGAGCTGTAGGCGCGTCGAAGACAGCCTTGAACCACTCCGCCGTTACCGGGTGAAAGCAGGAAAACGGATCGGAGATTTCGGGCGAATTGGGCTTGGATGGGGACATGCCGCTCTCACAAGATTAGCGCAACAGACACGGCGAAGACAAAGCGAACAAACAAGGTTCAGGAAGCAGGCGTCTGTCGTCACAAAAACGAATCGAAGTCCAGGCGACTGCCGTTTCTATTTCTTAGGCCCCGAATCTCCATTTCGCGAATTACCCAGGCGCGCTACGCTGAACTGCGCGCCGGCAAACAAAATCAGACCGGAGATGTATGCCCAGAAGAGCAAGCCGACTGAAACGTAGAACGGCCCGTAAAGCGACTCAAAATCGAGACGCGGCAGCACCGAAGCGTAGATGAACCTCGAAATCAGCCAGACAATTCCGGTAATGACAGAAGTTCGAAACACCGGCCGCCAAGGCACCTTGCGATTGGGCAGAACGTAGTAGACGGAGAAAAAAAACAGAATCGATGCAATGCCCGTCGAGACCGTCAGCCAAAGTGAGCTCAGCGCGTCATAAGAGTAGTTCAGAAGCCGGAAAAACCAGTTGTCTGAGCCATGCACGAGAGCAATAGCGAGTACCTTGTCCACGTTTACGTTCACCACCATGCTGGCCACGCCCAGCCCCAGCATCAGCAGCGCCAATCCGACAGCGATGGTCTGGTTGAAGAGGTAATTGCGGCTCCTTTTCACGCCCCAGGCTTGATTAAGTGCCACCTCCAGCGGCAGGAAGATGCCAGTGCATGCAATGAGAATCATCACCAGCGAAAGCGCCTGAGCGCCGTGCCGCTTCAACAGTGGCTGCACGGCCTCACTGAGAATGGCGGTCGTCAGCCAGCCAGGCTGCTTGGTGGCCGAGGGCAAGAAGTAATTCACCATGTCGTCGACCACGCTCTTCATCGCTTGGGAGTGGAAGACCGAGAGCGCGAGCGTATAGAGCAGCACGACGAAGGGAATAAACGAGATGATCGCATTAGCCGCCACGCTGAAGGCGAAGGTATGCACCTCGCTGTCGAGCAGATACGCGATGAGCGCGGTGCCGCTTTTGCGCCAGACGTACCACTTGGATTCCGCGACCGGCTGTTCGGGACCTGTTGCAGCGGCGGCCAGCGCGTCTTCGGCGCTCCCGATGTCGGCTGCAACATTGGAGGCCACACCGGTTGCGGTTTCCGAACGATCAGGCACGGTTTAATTTCTCCACGATTCGATTCCTCGGGGCCCTCGTAGCGTCTTGTTACGCCAATGCGCGCTTTGCCGTTCCCGCGATTTAACGTTCTAATTTTGACGCGCGCGAATGAAGGAAGGTGCTTGTTCAAGAATAGTCGGTTCCGCCTAAAGTCGCTGGGCCACGATCACACTAAGTTTTACTTCAAAGGATTTGATGCATGGTTGGGTGCGGTGCCCGGTTTGTCGTCCCAGCTCGGTCGTCATGGTTCACTCGTGTCGGTGGAGGGGATCATTCGCGGCGCAGCCGCATCAGCGCCCACCGCGCCGCGGCGCGCAGGCCATCATCGGTTGCCGACGCCCACGATTCGAGGTGCTGCGCAAACTGTGCCCGTCCGCTGTTGCCCATGGCGATGGCGATGTTGCGCCGCAATCCCAGAAATTCTGTGCGGCGAACGGGCGAGCCGTTGAATTCTCGCTCAAACGACTGCTCGTCCAGAGAGGCGAGCCACTCCAGCGTTGGATTCACGAGCTCCGGGCGCGGCTCAAGCTCGGCGTCGACCATGATCGGCCGGTTCTGCATCGCATTTCGCGCCGACTTTTCATTCCAGGGGCACACATCCTGGCAAATGTCGCAGCCGAAGACCTGGCGGCCCATTTTCCCGGCGAGGTCTTCGGCGATTGGCGCTTTGTGCTCAATGGTCAGATACGCGATGCACCGTGTCGCATCCATCTGGTAAGGCACGGTGAGCGCGTCGGTTGGGCAAGCCTCAATGCAGCGCGTGCAACTGCCACATCGGTCGGGAACCAGCTCCGCTCTTTTATCTCTTGGATCTATTTCGAGGGAGGTCAGAATCGCGGCCAGGAATCCAAACGACCCCAACTTTGGATGAATAAGGCAGGTGTTTTTCCCCGTCCAACCAAGCCCTGCGGCGGCGGCAAGCGCGCGCTCGACAATGGGTCCGGTGTCAACATATGCACGCGACTCGAACTCGCCGAATTCAGCGTGCAGCCGCGCCTCCACGGTGCGAATTCGCTTCAGCAGAACCTTGTGGTAATCGCTGGGCCGCCGCTCGCCCCGCTCATTCGTTTTAGAGCTCCACGCATACTGCGCGATCCACCCACTCCCGCGTTCTGATTCTTTGGTTGAGAGAGGCGCCGATGGGAACGCATAACTGGCATAACTGGCAAAGCAGACGATCGCCGACCGCGCCCAGGGGAAGGGAACGGCCGTGCGCTCGCGCAGCAGTTGCCCGTTCTCCGCTTTGCGCTCAAGGTAGCCCATTGTTCCGGCGCGGCCAGCAGCTACCCACTCGCGAAACCGCTCGGCATCGCGCGTCTCGGCGTCATAGGGCAGGGCTACAACGCCCGCTTCCTGAAAACCCGCGTCAAGCGCAAAAGCACGCGCCTGCTCCGCGTTCAGTTCGCCGATGTTGCTCATTGAAGAACCAGCCATGGAACCGGACCACTCCGCTTTGCGTATGAGCCAATGTACCGCTTGATCGCCCTGGGCTCTCGCGGACCCGCCCGAATCAGCATAGCTCTTGCGCGGCTTTCAGGGTCGAGATTGAGCGGTCACCACAAAGCTCACTCTCTATGGGCGAATTTTTTGGAGAGGTTCAAAATGAATAACACTTTGTGCTGCACAGATCTACCGTCGATCGCAGCAAGCGAAATCACGGAATTGGTAAGAGGCAGCGAAAACGCCATGCTGGAGCGCTTCATGCCGCTGGTGCGCCGGCAATGCGTCGCGCTCAATCTTGAGGCCGTCACGCGCATCGACGCCGCCGGTCTCGCCGCGCTCATTACGGTCTATTGCACCGCGCGCGAATCCGGCCATGACTTTACGATTCTGAATCCCTCATCGCATGTGGCGGAGATTCTCGCTTTCGTGGGCCTCGACAAGATTCTTGTGGCTCAAAATGCAGGCGATTTTTCAGAATCCGGTATACCGGTAGAAGCTACTGCCGCCTGAATTCGGCAGAAATCCGCACGAATCGCGCAATGGGTACGCGCTGTACCAAAATGCGGAACCAGATTCTCTCCTTTGCCACGTTCCGCCTCTTAGCATCTTCCAGTTGGCGCGCGGGCCGTCTGTTCCGTTACCCTTGCCTATAGACCGCAAAGCGGAATCCTAGAAGATCCAAAAAGCAAGGGAGACTTTATCCAATGGCACAGGGCGTAATCGAGCAGGCGTCTGCTCAACCGGGTGGCTCAGCAACAACCAAGTATGTGTATTCGTTTGGCGGCGGCAAGGCTGACGGCAACGGCAAAATGAAAGACGTTTTGGGCGGCAAGGGCGCAGGCCTGGCCGAGATGACCCTGGCCGGCTTGCCCGTGCCTCCCGGATTCACGATTCAGACTGAGGCCTGCCGCGAATACATGCGCGGCAAAATGAGCCCGCAGATTGAGACCGAAACACTCGACGCGCTGGAGAAACTCGAAAAAATTCAGGGGCAGAAGTTAGGCGTGGGCGAAAATCCGCTGCTGGTCTCGGTCCGCTCGGGCGCAAAATTTTCCATGCCAGGCATGATGGACACCATTCTGAACCTGGGCCTGAACGACAAGGCTGTGGAAGCGCTGGCGAAACGCACCAATAATCCCCGCTTTGCTTACGACTCCTACCGCCGGCTCATCCAGATGTTCGGCGACGTGGTGCTCGATGTTCCCAAGAAAAAGTTTGAGCACATCTTTGACGGCGTAAAGGCCGCCAAGAAGATCAAGTTCGATTACGATCTCAAGCCTGAAGCGCTGCAAAAAATCATCGCCGAATACAAAAAGCTGATAAAGAAGGAAACCGGCAAGGACTTTCCTCAAGACCCGCTGGTGCAGTTGGTCGCCGCCCGCGATGCTGTCTTCAAGAGCTGGCAAAACGATCGCGCCAAGACCTATCGCCGCATCAACCACATCGACGATTCAATCGGCACAGCGGTCAACATTCAAGCCATGGTATTCGGCAACCTGGGTGAAGGCTCCGGCACGGGTGTTGGCTTCACGCGCAATCCTGCTACCGGCGAGCACATTTTCTTCGGCGAGTACCTGATGAACGCGCAGGGCGAGGACGTGGTCTCCGGCGTCCGCACTCCGCTGCCCATCAGCGAGCTTGAGAAGGCCATGCCCAAGGTCTTCGAGCAGTTGAAAGACATTACGCGGCGCATGGAAAAACACTACCGCGACATGCAGGATTTTGAGTTCACCATCCAGGATGGCAAGCTCTACATGCTGCAGACGCGCAACGGCAAGCGCACCGGCCTGGCCGCTGTTCGCGTGGCCATTGATATGGTGCGCGAGGGCCTCATCACGCAGGAGGAAGCAATTTTCCGCGTCGAGCCTAACCAGCTTTACGACTTCCTGGTTCCGCGCCTCGTTGAAAAGGGCGAGAAGATTGAAGTGCTCGCCACCGGACTGCCGGCTTCGCCCGGTGCGGCTGTAGGCCAGATTGTTTTCACCGCCGAAGAAGCAGTCAAGCAGCACAACAGCGGCGCTTACAAGTCCGTCATTCTAGTGCGCGGCGAAACCACTCCGGAGGACATTGCCGGCATGGAAGTGGCCGACGGAATTCTCACTTCGCGCGGCGGCATGACCTCGCACGCTGCTGTTGTTACCCGCGGCATGGGCAAGTGCTGCGTGGCCGGCGCAGGCGATTGCGTCGTCGACGAAGCCAAGAAAGAGCTGCGCGTCAAAGGCCGCACCTACAAGCAGGGCGACTGGCTTTCGATTGACGGAACGACGGGAAGAGTGATCGATGGCCGGCTCAAGACGCTCGAAGCGCAGCCCAACGATCCGGATCTCGTGAAGTTCATGAGCTGGGTCGATCCGGTTCGCCGCCTGCGCGTTCGCGCCAACGCCGACATTCCACGCGACGCCAAAAACGCGCGTCTGTTCGGCGCAGAGGGCATCGGCCTCTGCCGCACAGAGCATATGTTCTTTGCCGAAGATCGCATTGAGCACATGCGCACCATGATCCTCGCCCAAAATGAAAAAGACCGCCGCACGGCTCTGAAGAAACTGCTGCCCATGCAGCGCGCCGATTTTGTGGGCCTTTTCAAGGCGATGGAGTCGCTGCCAGTCACCATCCGCCTGCTCGATCCGCCGCTGCACGAATTTCTGCCCAAGCGTGAAGATCTGCTGGTCGAAATTCAGCACCTTGAAGACACCAAGCCGCGTTCGGCAAGGCTCAAGGAGTTGCGTCCGCTGCTGGCGCGCGTGGAAGAGCTGCACGAGCAGAATCCAATGCTCGGCCTGCGCGGATGCCGGCTCGGCATTACGTTCCCGGAAATTACGGAGATGCAGGTTCGCGCAATTATTGAGGCGGCGGTCCAGGTCAAGGCCAAGGGTGGCAATCCTCATCCCGAGATCATGATCCCGCTCATCGGGTCAGTAGAGGAAATGAGAAACCAGGCGGCGATCGTTCGCCGTGTCGCCGACGAAGTCTTCAAGGAGAAGAAGACCAAAGTCGACTACATGGTGGGCACCATGATCGAGTTGCCGCGTGCGGCGTTGACAGCCGACCAGATCGCCGAAGAGGCCGAGTTCTTCTCGTTCGGCACCAACGACCTGACGCAGACGACCTTTGGAATTTCAAGGGATGATATCAACAACTTCCTGCCGACCTATCTCAAGCTCGGTATCTTCAAGCAAGACCCCTTCTCCACGCTTGACCAGGTTGGCGTTGGGCAACTGGTGAAGGGCGCCGTGGCCAAGGGCCGCAACACGCGGCCGAAGCTCAAGGTCGGCATTTGCGGCGAACATGGCGGCGATCCGGAGTCCGTCAAGTTCTGCCACAAAATCGACCTCGACTACGTCTCCTGTTCGCCGTTCCGCCTGCTCACGGCGCGGCTGGCGGCGGCGCAGGCCGCGCTCGAAGAAAAGCTCGGCGCACAGGGCAGCAACAAGTAAGCGCAGTTCAATGTGAAAACACCGAGGACGTCCGCAGTCGCGGGCGCCCTTGCTGTTTTCTAGTGCACAATGCGCCGCTCGCCAGACAACCCTCCAGCCTTCTCTTTCATCGAGTTCAATATGCGGGGTGGTATGGAATCTCACCCAGAGCGTCTTAGCCGGCTGCTGACCGCCTTATTCGGCGGATACACCGGCCCCGGATTTTCCATTCGCCTTTGGGACGGGTGGCAATGGAATTTTGGGGAAGGCAGCGGCGAATGGACGCTGCTGCTTAATTCGCCCAAGGCGCTCGAGATTCTCGCTCGCTGCGTCGACGAAGTCGCGTTGGGAGAAGCCTTTGTCAATAAGGAAATCGACATCGAAGGCGATCTCATTTCTGCATTCTCCATCGCGGATTATCTTACGAAGTGTCCCCGCGGGTTGTTGCAGAGTGCCTCCGAATTCATCCTCGCCCATGTTCTCAGTCTGAAGCGCTGGTTCGAGCACGGCCCTCGGCATTCAAAGCGAAGGGACTCGGCTTCCATCGCTTATCACTACGATGTGCCGGTGGAATTTTACCGTCGGTGGCTTGGCAAAACGCTTGCGTATTCCTGCGCATATTTCCTGAGCGGTGAAGACGCTCTCGACCAGGCACAGGAGCAAAAGCTCGACCTCATTTGCCGTAAGCTGCGCCTCAGGCCGCGGGAGCACTTCCTTGATGTAGGTTGCGGATGGGGAAGCCTGGTCTTGCACGCAGCCTGCCGCTATCACGTCAAGGCTCACGGAATTACCCTCAGCCTCGAGCAGGCCAGCGTTGCCAACCAGAGAATTCGTAGCGCCGGCTTGACCGATTTGTGTACGGTCGAACATCGCGACTATCGCAATTGCCAGGACTTTCAGGCTTCGTTCGACAAAATTTCAAGCGTGGGCATGTGCGAGCATGTCGGCCTGCCCAACCTTCCCTTGTACTTCGCTGCAGTGCATCGGTTCCTCAAGCCGGGGGGAACGTTTCTGAATCACGGTATTGTCCGATGCGCAACCTCGTCTTCTTCGCGTAGATCCTTCGTCGATCATTACGTCTTCCCCGACGGCAGGCTGGTGACCCTCAATGAGGTCATCAAGGCTGCGGAGGGCGCTTGTTTTGAGGTGCGGGACGTTGAAAATCTGCGCGAACATTATGAGCTCACCCTGCGCAAATGGGTCGATGGCCTTATACGAAACAAGCAGGCGCTTCTCAATATGGTTCCCGAAACCACCTATCGTATTTGGCTCCTCTACACGGCGGGATCCGCTGCCGCCTTCCGCAATGGTCAAATCGCGGTGTTTCAGACTGTGCTCAGTCGTCTTGACAACGGAAGGAGCCGCTTGCCGTTAGTCCGCGACGACTGGTACGTCAACCAGGCAGAGTACCAGTTTCAAGAAGCCGAATTGATAGGCCGCGGCTGAAGCGATTGCCCCATCTCCATGGTGTTGTGCCGCATAAGCCTGCACGTCTCGTTCTCGATGTGGGTAAGAGGGTCTGCAGAGTAGACGGCAAATCGCACCGGCCTGCTGACTCGTTAGCTCGCTGACTCGCCGGGTACCCCAGGTCTCGATTTTGAGACCTGGGAACCACAAAATTACAGGAGTCAATTCATGCGGTCAGAGACCTAGCTGCTTTTCCTTCAAAGTGCGCCTCAATCTCCTCGAGCGTTTTTCCTTTCGTCTCCGGCAGGAAGAAGACGGCGACGACGAAATATACCACCGTGAAGCCGGCGAAGAGGAAGAACATCGACGAGTAGCCGTGCTTGCTCACGAACGGAAGAAAGATCGCGGCCAGCGTGGTCGAAACCAGTTGATTGATGACCAGCGCGATGCTCATGCCGTTCGAGCGGATGCGCGTCGGCATCAGTTCGCTCAACGCCAGCCACACCACCACGCCCGGCCCCAGCGCGAAGAAGGCCATGAACACGTAAAGTCCCAGAGCCACCAGCCATCCATGCCCAGCCTCGGGCACGCGGCCGATCAGCGCTTTCTGAATTACGAGCGGCGCGGTCCGTGCAGCCGCGAGGTCGGCGAATGGATTTCGGAAGAAAGCTTCGATTTTGTTTGCAGGCACGCAGCTTGCGCGCGTGATTTCAATGGGCACGCCGGCCGCATCGTCGGATCGAACATAATTCGTCGCCGCTGTAAAGCCACCGTACGAGTAAATGATCGCCAGCGACGCGCGATTGCTGTCGATTCCGCGTCTTGCGTCGTCGCGTCCTGCATCAATCTGGCCCGGATTGCTTTGGCTTGCATCATTTTGGCCCGCATTGCCCCGGTTCGCGTCGCTCCGATCCGCGTCGGGCCGGCCTGCGTTGTCCTGCCCCGCAAGCAACCTGCTCGCCTCAGCCGGATCGAAGCGCAGCGCCAGTTCCTGGCGGGGTGAAACCAGCGCCTGCACCGCGTCACGGCAATCCACGCTCAGCTTTTCCGTCGCTCTAAAGAGCAGCGCAACGCTCGCCAGCGCGACAATCGCTCCGCTCGTGCCTAAAACGAGCAGGAATTTTCGTCCCTTTCGGTCCACGAGCATAACTCCGATTATGGTCGCCAGAAAATTGATCATCGTAAAAATCACATAGCCCCAGTGCGCGCGCAGATCGCTCAGTCCGCTTTGCAACAGAATGCCCGTGTTGTACCCGATGATCGAGTTGACGCCCGTGGCCGTGTTGCAAAACAAAATTACGCAGGCCAACAAAAAAGGAATCAAGTATTTACGCCGCAACAGTGAATCGCGCACTTGTTGCCCGGCACCGGCCCCGGCCTTGATGCGAGCCGTACGCGCCGTCGCCTCCATCTCCTCAAGCTCCAGCGCGGCCTGCTCAGCGCTGCGCGAGCGGAGCAACGCCGCTTGCGCCCGCGCCTTTTCTCCTCGCCGAAACAGCCAGCGCGGCGACTCCGTGACAAACAAACTGCCTAGGAGAAACACAACGCCGGGCGGCAATGAAACCCAGAAGATGCTTCGCCACGCGTGATCCTTGAAGCGAAAGAGCGCAGCGGCATTGCCCAATTTCGCCACGGCGTCCACGCGATAGCTGAAGTACATGCCCATGAGCGCCGCGGCCACAATGCCCAGCGTCAGCATCCACTGGAAGATTGCCGTGCCTTTGCCCCGACTCGATGCAGCCAGGCACTCCGCCAGATAAAGCGGAACCACAACGCCGATCAGCCCGCCGCTTGCGCCCTGCAGCAATCGCCCGAAAAGCAACGGGCCGTAACCGGAGGACAGCGCAATCACGGGAATGCTCACGACGAATGCGCAGCCGCTCACGATCATCAGCGGCTTACGGCCCATCCAGTCAGCCAGCAGCCCGGAAAACAGCGTGGAGAACACGCTGCCCAGCAGCACCGCCGCGACGATGAACGAAAGCTGCGACGCGGTCAGTCCCGATGTGGCCTGCAAATACGGTACTGCCCCGCCGATGATGCCGACGTCGATGCCGTAGAGCAATCCGCCGAGTCCCGCAACCAGCAGCAAAAACGCGTTGTAGCGGCGCATCGCTGCGGAGGCGGTCGCGTTCGGCAATCCGGCGGAGTTCACGGGAAGGTCTTCCTTTCCCTCATCGGGATTCGGCCTGCTGGACTCGGCTCATGACGGGCAAATTCGTGCGATGCACCAGTCTACAATGGTCGCATCGCATTCTAGACTTCGGTCCGAAGGTGGTTGCTGTTGCAAAGCTTCATTCGAATCGCATCGACCTCACTGCCGCGCGTGGCCCTCGCCGCGCTTTTAGCCGTCGCTACGGCCTGCGCCGCGCAAGCGCCGCAAACGCCGGTTCGGCTGCTCCCCGCGCCGCGCGAGACGAAGTTTGGGCAGACCACTCCGCTGCCGGACAAGATTCTCGTCGTCGTTCCCAGTCACGATGCGGAAGATGAGTTCGCCGCGCGCGATCTTGAAGACGCGCTGAAACGGGTCACGCCTGCCGCAGGCCAATCAACTTCCGCACAACCGCCGTATCGCATCACGCTTCTGCGCAATGGGTCAGACACGGCGACGGCAACGCTTGGCGCAACGAAGGCGGCACTAGCAGCCAACAATCTGGCCTTCGATCCGGCCATGGAATCGGAAGGCTACATTCTGGTGTTAGGTCCGCACGAGGCGGCCATCATTGGCGCAACCGGCTCCGGCGTCTTTTACGGCGTGCAGACTTTCAAACAGCTGCTGCCGTTAACCGGAGCGCCGCGCGTGCTTCCTACGGGCACGGTACGCGACTGGCCGGCCATGCAATACCGCGGCATCAGCGACGATCTTTCCCGCGGTCCGTTTCCTACGCTCGACTTTCAGAAGCACCAGATTCGCGTTTTCGCTTCATTCAAGATCAATATCTACTCACCTTACTTCGAGAACACGCTCCTTTACCCGGACCATCCGCTGGCCGCGCCACCAGGCGGCTCGCTGACGCCGGCGCAGGTTGCGGAACTTGTCGCTTACGCGCGGCAGTTTCACGTGACCATCGTGCCGGATCAGGAGGCCTTCGGCCATCTGCATCATGTGCTGAGTTGGGAACTCCCCCAGGAAAAGGCAGAGACTCCCCACGGGTACGTACTCGCGCCCGGCCAGAGCAGCACGCTCCCCTTGATCAAGGATTGGTTCACAGACATTGCGCACGAGTTTCCGTCGCCTTTCATCAATATTGGCGCCGACGAGACCTTCGACCTGGGCCAGGGCCGCACGCACGATGCGGTCGCACAGCAGGGTTACGGGCCCGTTTACGTCGCTTTCCTCAAACAGATTCACGACGCGCTCGCGCCGCTCAATCGCCGACTGCTTTTCTGGGGCGACATTGGCGACGAAAACCCCGACGCCGTCGCGGGCCTGCCCAAGGACATGATCGCCGTGCCCTGGAACTATTCCCAGCAGACCGGCTTCGACAAGCTGATTCAGCCATTCGCCAAAAACGGAATTGAAACGTGGGTCGCTCCCGGCGACTCCAACTGGAACGAAGTTTACCCGATCGAGAAAACGGCTCTGTGGAACATTCAGGGTTTTATCGCCGCCGGGCAGAGTCTCGGGTCGACCGGCGCGCTCACTACCGTATGGAACGATGATGGGGAGGGCCTGTTCAACATGGATTGGTACGGCGTGCTCTTTGGCGCAGTTGCCTCGTGGCAGCCGGGTCAAAGCTCCATCGCCGATTACCAGGATGCATACGGCGCCGCCTTTCATCTCGACGGTAGCGGCAAAATCGGCAGCGCTGAAAAGGAGTTGATGGCCGCGCAAGGCGTTCTGGTCGACGCCAAAACCGGCCTGACCAGCGATGCGCTTTTCTGGCTCGATCCGTGGAGCGCGGAAGGGCAAGCGGTTGCGCCGAAGCTGCTGCCCGTCGCGCACGATCTGCGCGCGCACGCCGAGCAAGCCCTTGTTTTGCTCGCCGATGTGCGCCGCGACAATCCCAAGCTCAGCGAGCCCGATGCGCTCACAGCGATGGATATGGGCGCACGCCGCCTTGATCTTATCGGCCTTAAATTCCAGCTTGCGCAGGAGATTCCCGCTGCATACGCTCAGGCGGCGGCGCAGCAGCACGACAAAGCGCAAAGCTCTGCCACTGACACTCTGCTTAGCGAGATCAGCGGCACCAACGGCCGCTGCCAGGACCTTCGCGATGCTTATTCGGCGTTGAAGAGTGAGTACAGTCAGGCGTGGCTCAGCGAGAATCGGCCTTTCTGGCTTGGCAACGTGACTGTCCGCTATGACCTTGAGATTGAGCGGTGGCAGGGGCGCGGCGATCAGTTTGCGGCAGCCATCTACGACTGGCGGAACGGCCAGGATCTGCCGTCGGCCACGGCACTGGGGATGCCGGTGCCGGCTGGAAGCGTGCACTGAGCCGGTTCAGCGGCATCGCGGATGCGCTGCTGGGATTTCCAGGCCGGAACGTGGCTGAACCAAAACGATCACTGAAGCGCAGATTTCCCTATTCACCCACGGGCGGCGGATGCAAACTAGATGCATGTTGGAGCGCCCCGCCGAAAGGCACCTGCCCGTCGTGCTGCTGATTGACGACGACCTGATCAGCCGCGAAGTAGCTGCCACAGTGCTCACCATGGCTGGATTCGTCGTCCACACAGCCGTGAGCGGAGACGCAGCGCTCGAAATGTTTACTAAGGGAGCGTTTTGGCCGGGCGTGGTCCTGATGGATGCGCAAATGCCGGGCCTGAGCGGAACGGAATTAATTGCGCAGCTTCGCGGCAGTACAAATGCGCGCATATTTGCCATCAGCGGCAGCAACGTGCCGCCTGAAGTTGCGAACGCAGCGGACGGTTTCCTGATGAAGCCCTTCAACGCCGAAGGCCTGAGTAAGCTACTCGAGGGCCATCCGCCGGAAGCGGTGACTTCGCTGCTCGACCCCGAGGAGCCCGTGGTCAGCGTCGAGGTTCTCTCGCAGTTGCGAAAAGTCATGCCTGAATCCGCCGTGCGGCAAATTTACTCCGCTGTCGTGTCCGATCTCAGCGGGCGGATCGTTGCGCTCGGGGCCGCAATTGCCAAAGGCGACGCCGCGGAGATTCGCCGCATCGGCCACGCCATCAAGGGCGGCTGCGGCATGGCCGGCGCCATCCAGGCGGCTCATTTGGGCGCGCTTTTAGAGGTCACGCCGCTCAACCCGAAGGATAACCAATTGGATAACAGCACAATTCTGCTAAGCGATTTGCGCGCCGCTGCCCAAGGGTTGAAGCGTATGCTGGATGCTGAATTGCCCGCCTGACCCGAGGCGTGGAACTGTATGCGGATCTTGGACGGCGGAGGCTTGTGGCAGAAATGGAAAGAACCATTCGAATCGTGCTGGCGGATGACCATCCTGTGGTGCGCATCGGCGTGCGCAATATGCTCACCAAGAGCGACGGCTTTGAGGTTGTGGGCGATGCCACCGACGGAGACGAGGCCATCACGCAGACCCTCGAGCTACAGCCCGATGTTCTGCTGCTAGATGTCGCCATGCCGCGCCTGCCCGGCCTTGAGGCCATGCGCGCCATCATGAGCGGTCCCTCCACGGCAAAGATTCTTCTGCTCACCTCCACCATCACCACGCAACAGATCATCGAAGCATTGCAGATCGGCGCCCGCGGCATCGTGCTCAAAGACGCGCTCGCCAACCACCTGCAGACCGCCATCCGCACGGTTCACGCGGGGGATTATTGGATCGGCGGCAAGCGCGTCGTCAATCTTGTCTCAGCGCTGCACGAGCTTATGCAGCAGGCAGCCGTGCCGGCGCGCAAAACCTACGGCCTCACGCCGCGCGAGCTTGAAGTGGTGGGCTGCATTGTCGAGGGCTGCAGCAATCGGGACATTGCCAAGCAATTCACGCTCAGCGAAGAGACCGTCAAGCGCCATCTCTCCAACATTTTCGACAAGACCGGCGTCTCCACGCGCCTGGAGCTGGCGCTCTTTGCCATTGCGCATCATCTGATCGCGCCGCAGCCGTAGCATTCGCCGCAGCACGCGATATTCTGCCGCACCGTGGTTCCAGTGCCAATTTACGGTGGCCCTGCGCTGCTATCCGCCGTTCAAATTCATTTGCCGTGCGGTTACGGATGGTTCTCGGCTCCGGCAACGACTTCGAGCGCATGGCGCAACAAAGGCAGAATCACCGCCAGGCTCTCTTCCGCGCCGCGCAGGCTTCCCGGCAGGTTCACGATCAGCGTTTTTCCGCTCATTCCCGCCACGCCGCGCGAAAGCCACGCGTAAGGATTGCGCTCCGCGCCCCTTGCGCGCATCGCTTCCGCCAGACCTGGCGCTTCACGATCGATCACGCGCCGAGTTGCCTCAGGCGTCCGGTCGCGCGGGCCCAGGCCGCTGCCGCCCACAGTCAGCACCAGTTTCGCGTCCTGTGCGGCCAGCTCTTTGAGCGCCGCCGCAATCGCGTCCTCATCGTCATTCAAGATTGCAGTCCGAATCTCGGCCTGCGGCCACTCGCGCGTGAGCAGCGCGGCCATCGCAGGCCCCGCGGTGTCGACCATCAGCCCTTGCGAGCAGCGGTCGGAGATGGTGAGCACGGTAAACAGCATGAGGCGATTGTAGAACCTACTCCAGCGGCGGCTTTGTGAATCAATTTGTCTGTCGCGGAAGATCAAGCAGAAAATCTTAAGCGCGGCGGGTACTTGTCCTGAAGGTGATGAGGTTGGCGAAGGCGAGCCAGCCCCAGATCTCCGACTCAGGCGCGGCCCTCCGTGCCGGCACTCACGAATCTGCATCGACAACATTCCCTCAATCCGTCGCGTCCGAGAAATCCACAAGATCTTCGGGAACTCCATGCGCCGCGAGTGCCGCATGAACCAAGTCATGCACTCGTTATCCACGAGTTTTTAGTTACTGCATCGGTTCCGGTGCGTTTATTCGCGCGCAGTCTTGGCATAATCGCAGAGGGAAAGATTCCTCCGTATCTGTTTCGAAAGCTGCGGTCCGGATCTGACCTGTCGTCCGGATCTAAAGTGCGGTCCGGATATTGGCTCGAGGATTGGGTTCAGCATCCGCGGCCGGAAATTGAACTCGTATGCCGAGATCGTTCGGTTTCACCTGGGGGAGCATCCAAGCGTGACCAGTTATCGCCGTCAGGACGTTTTGCGCATCCTCGAAATCAGCGCCCGCCAACTGCAAGCCTGGGAACGAACTGAGTTGATCCCTCAACAAGAGCTGTATACGTTTCAGGATCTCGGCCAACTGCGCACGCTGCGCTCATTGCGTGAGGACGAAGTGCCGGCCGCCTCGATCCGCGACTCCATCATGGCGATGAAGGCGGTTGCCGGCATGAGCAATCCGCTGCGCGAGGCGCGCGTGGTGCGCACGGGAACGCGTCTCGCGTTCCGCCATCGCGGCGCAATGGTCGATCCCATCCGCCGCCAATTGCTCTTCGACTTCGAGCGCGTGGGCGGGCAGCAGCACGCTGCCGCAAGCCCCTCTACGCTGCGCAGTATCGGCGTGCCCGACCCGCGCAGCCTGCAGGAGCGCTTCCAGGCCGCAGTTCAGGCTGAGGAGGCCGGCGAGAAGAATCGCGCCATCGCGCTTTACCAGGAGATTTTGTCGATCGACTCGCAGTACGCGGCCGCCTGCATCAACCTGGGCACGCTGTACTTCCATCTGCGCCAGTTCGGCCGCGCCGAAGAGCTTTACCGCCGCGCCACCGTGGCCGATCCTGGATATGTGCTTGCCTACTTCGATCTCGGCAATGTGCTCGACGAGCTTGAGCGCATTGACGAATCGATCGCCGCCTACTTGAAGGCCGTCACCCTTTCGCCGCGCTATGCCGACGCCCACTACAACCTGGCCCTCGCATATGAGCGCACCGGCGAGCCGCGCAATGCTCTGCGCCATTGGCGCGCCTACGTCAAGCTTGACAACCACGGTCCCTGGGCCGACCACGCTCGCGGGCAGATTCGCAAACTCCTCGGCCGCGAAGGAATTTCCATAGTCGCCCGTGCCGACCACTTCATCGCGCCGCACAAGGGCAGAGCCGCGCTGGCGCTGGTGCCAGCGAACGAAGCTGCTCCCCAGATATCGCTTTGACAAATGAGAATCCGTCCAGCTTGGCTTTTTCAGGGAATCGAGAATGCCACGCGTAGAGAGCTCCTGCGTTGGTGGGAGCGCCGCCGGCTTTATTTCAACCTATACGTGGGCATTGTCGGAGTCATTACTTGGTGGCTTGTCCTTATCGCGGGATCAGCTGCGGTCAAACCCGGAGTGGACTTCGAGGAGCCATTTGCAATGATCCTCGGCCCCTTTGTATATGGCCTCATTGCCAATCTCTGCTTTTCGCTTGGCTCTGTCGTCGATCTGCTCTTTTATCGGGGTCGGCCGCGGGTCTTTCTGTTCAGGGTCGGGCTGTTCTTCTCGTTCGCCCTAACCGCGTTGTCGGGACTATGACCAGTCACGGCGTGGCTCATCACGGTGTATACGGGGAAAAAGCTCGAGTAGTCTCCGTCACCGCTCGCCCAACCAGCGATCTTTAGGCGGGGTCTTTTGAGCGGGTGGCCTTAACGGCTGACAGAATTCCCATGCCGATCATCACGACCGCGCCCACAATAATCCAGCGCTGGGGCACGTGCATCAGGTGCGCGGCGTACACCAGCCCGGCGATTACGATCGCATAGCCAGCGGCATAAAGTCCGAACGACATGTGATCTCCTTAGCCACTTACTGTTCAACGAGCCATTGTTCGGCGGCCCTTGTGAAGTTGCCTACCTTGTGAAGTTGCGCGGAAACTCGCACACTGTTTGAGACTCGCACCGCCAGCAGGAGTAGTCTGAGCAGTTCAGACCATCATTTCGTCTCAGATGCAAGCTCGTCGGGGCGGGATGTAATGTCAAGATCGCTGGACTCCCCAACCCGGGCTTTTAACCCCAGGCTTTAGATCCCAATTTTTCCTGGCTCTCAGGGGCATATTCTCGCAGGAAGTTCGATGATCGACGAACAAGCTGAAAGCTGTGGGCTGACGGCTGAGAGCTGCTCTCACACCTTCTGCGTGCGAATTACCTGCCGCACGCCTTCCACGCGCCGCAGACCCAGCACCATGCGGTTCAGGTGGCGCAGATCCTCGGCTTCCACGACGAACTCGATCTTAGCTTCGCCCTCGTCGTTGCGGCTCAAGTCCACGGCGCGAATGTCGGTGTTTTCGTCGGAGATGACGGCGGTCAGCTCCTTCAGCATTCCAGTGCGATCTTCACAGTTGACGATGATCTTCACCGGGTAGCGTTGCGCCTGCCCGGCTCCTTCTGCCGCGCGCGACCACTCTACGTTGATGCGCCGGTCGCTTTCGTAGAGCAGGTTCTGCACGTTGGAGCAACTGCGCGCATGCACGGCGACGCCCTTGCCGCGCGTCACGTAGCCCACAATCTCCTCGCCGCGAATGGGGTTGCAACATCGCGCGCGATAGACGAGCAGATCGTTCTGACCCTCCACCTGCAGTGAATCCGAACCGGTGAGATGCAGCTTGCGCACCGCATCCGTCATGCCCGCTTCGCCCGATTTGGGCCCCGTGCCCGGCTCGGCCTCCGGAGTACCGGCAAATCCCGGAGCCAGTTTTCCCAACAATTGGTGCGCGCTATTCTTTCCCTGGCCCAGTGTGGCCAGCAGATCGGCAGCCGTGGCCACGCCGAATTCTGTCGCGATGCGCCCCAGATCCTGATCGCCGATCTGCGCCATCGGCACTTTGAACTTGCGCGCCTCGCGTTCCAGCAGCTTCCTGCCGATATCCACTGCACGCACCCGCTGGTCCTCGTTCAACCAGTGTTTGATCTTATTGCGCGCGCGCGGGCTCTTGACGAACGTGAGCCAGTCGCGGCTCGGCTTGTGATCTTTCTGCGTGACGATCTCGACGATATCGCCCGTGCGCAGCTTGGTGCGCAGCGGCACCATGCGGCCATTTACTTTCGCGCCTACGCAGCTATGGCCTACATCGGTGTGAATGGTGTAGGCAAAATCCACCGGCGTCGCGCCCGCGGCAACCACCACCACCTTCCCCTTCGGCGTGAAGGTGTACACCTCATCGGGATAGAGGTCCATCTTCAGGCTGGAGAGAAATTCGTTGGGATCCGTCATCTCCTTCTGCCACTCGACGAGCTGACGAATCCAGTTCAACCGCTCCTCATCGCGGGCAGTCACCGCGCCGCCCGTCTTGTACTTCCAGTGCGCCGCGATGCCTTCCTCGGCGATGCGGTGCATCTCCTCGGTACGAATCTGCACCTCAAACTGGTTGCCACTGGCGCCCATCACCGTGGTATGAAGCGACTGGTAACGGTTAGCGCGCGGAATGGCGATGAAGTCCTTAATGCGTCCGGGCACCGGGCGCCACAGAGTGTGAATCAGCCCGAATACCGCGTAGCACGAGGCAACGTCCTCGGTGATCACGCGGATCGCCAGCAGGTCGTACACCTGGTCGAACGAGACTTTGGTGCGCTCGATTTTCTGGTGGATCGAGAAGAGTCGCTTGATGCGCCACTCCACCCGCGCCTTGATGCCGTTTTCCCTGAGCTGCTCCGCCAGCGTGTCTTCCACGCCGCGCAGGAACTGCTCGCCATCCACGCGACGCGCCTCCACCGCGGCTGCGATCTGCTCGTAGCTCACCGGGTCGGTGTAGCGGAAGGCCAAGTCCTCGAGCTCGCCGCGCACCTTGCCCATGCCCAGCCGGTGCGCCAGCGGAGCGTAGATGTCCAGCGTCTCGCGCGAGATCGCCTCTTGCCGTTCCGGCTTCAGGTGCTCCAGCGTGCGCATGTTGTGCAGCCGGTCGGCCAGCTTGATGAGCACCACGCGCACGTCACTCACCATGGCCAGCAGCATCTTGCGCACGTTCTCTGCCTGGCGGTCTTCGCGGTTTGCAAACTGGATTTTGTCGATCTTGGTTACGCCCTCGACGATGTGCGCCACCTGGTCGCCGAATTTTTCGCCAATCTCCTCGTTGGTCGCCGGCGTGTCCTCGACGGCATCATGCAGCAGCGCTGCGGCCACGGCCGTCGAATCCAGCTTCATCTCGACCAGCACCTCGGCCACCTCAAGTGGGTGAACAATATAAGGCTCGCCCGAGGCGCGCGTCTGCCCCTTGTGGTGGGAAACGCAAAACTCCCAAGCCTTTCGAATCAGCGAGATATCTTCATTTGGCCGGTTGGCCTGCGCATGGCGCAGCAGCGCTTCAAACCGCTCGTCGATGGAGGGGGCGTCTTTCTTAGGGATTATTCGTGAGCTAGGGGCAGGAACAAGCGCTTCTTTCGCCGGAGACCCGGGTGCGCTCGAATCCTCTGCCGGAATGGACTGCCGGACAGTCGCCATGCTCCATTATAGGCCGCTTCGATTCTACGCGAATCAATGGATTCGCCGACAGGCCCTGGCATCGAGCCTTATCCAACACCCATCCCATAGAGCCGGTTCAATTTGGGCACGGAGAAGCGCCGGAGACACTCTGGTAATCAATGAGGCTGCGTCATGTGCCAAATATCGTCTGATTGCAGGCAAAGTAGCATCTGCCGCGATGCGTTCCCATTCTCAGGCCCACGTGGAGGCCTGATACTGAGAAAGGTCCCCAATGGCAAAGCAAGACAACTCGAAGTTTGACGCAAAGCCCAAAACGCAGCATAAATCGGCGCCTGCCAAATCCACTCCTACGCGCGAGAGCAACTCGGCAACGCATAAGAGCAGTTCCACAACGCGCAAGAGCGATTCCAGGCCCGCCGTACGCCTTTCGCGGGCAAATGGAGCGCCACGCGGGGTTCGCGCCGCTTCACCAAAACCCGCAAGCCCGCAACGCGAGTCCCCGTCGACGCCGGTTGCCGAAAATCAGACCAGCTCCGGAATTCAGGATCGATCGGGAATTCGAGCCCGTTCCGGAATTCAATCCCGCCCCGGACCGTTTGGCGCCACCATCAGCCGCCGCGCCGCGGACCGGCTGCGCGCCGGGCATCTCTGGGTCTACGCGTCCGACGTTGCCGCGGTAACGCTGCCAAAACCAGATGAAACGCTTGTGCATGTGGCCGACAGCCGCGGTCTGCTGCTGGGCACGGCGCTCTACAGCCCGTCGTCGCAGATCGCGTTGCGCATGATCTCGCGCGAATCTCTGGACGAACCTGCATGGCTCAAATTGCTTGCATCGCGCCTGCGCGCAGCCATCGCCCGCCGCAAGCCGTTGCTCGATTCCGACAACGACGCATGCCGCCTGTGCTTTAGTGAGGCCGACGAACTGCCCGGCCTCATCGCAGACAAGTACGGCGATCTTATTGTGCTTCAATTCCTGACCAAGGGTCTGCTCACCGCGGCGGTGCGCGAGACCTGCGTGCGCGTCCTGCGCCAAGAGTTCGCGCCAGCGGCAATTTACGAGCGCCCCGATCCGCGTATCCGTGAGCTGGAGAGCTTGCCGGCGCCGAATCTCGAGCCGCTATGGCTTGCGGACCCCAAAAAGCCGATCGCCGCGACAGAGTTTCACTTGAACGGCCTCGCCTTTCATTACGACGCGAACGCAGGCCAGAAAACCGGCGCGTTTCTTGACCAGCGCACCAATTACGCCGCTGCGCGCGAATGGGCGCGGCGGCTCGGCAAAACTGGGCGAGCGCTCGACGTTTGCTGCTATCAGGGCGGATTCGCTCTCCATCTCGCCCAGGTCTGCCGCAACGTGACCGGCATTGACGTTTCTCGCGCTTCGCTTGAAGTGGCGGAGCGCAACCTCCATGCCAACCGTGCGGGCGGCAATACCAAAGTCAAAGGGACCGAAGTCGAATGGGCCGAAGTCGACTGGATCGAGGCTGACGCCTTCGAGATTCTGCGCGACTGGTCGCTGGCAGCCGAACAATTCGACGCCATCGTTCTTGATCCGCCGGCCTTCGCCAAATCCATGCGCGCCGTGGAAGGCGCATTACGCGGCTACAAGGAACTGAATCTTCGCGCGCTGAAGATGCTGCGACCTGGCGGGCTGCTCATCACCTGCTCCTGCTCGCACCATGTGGGCTGGGCCGATCTTGAGGGCGCAGTCGCAGCAGCAGCCGGCGACGCATCGCGGCGCGTGCGACTGCTCGAGCGGCGCGGCGCAGCCCCCGATCATCCCGTGGTGCTCAACCTGCCTGAGACCGAATACCTCAAATGCCTGGTGCTTGAAGTGGAATGATTATGCTGTCTTTCCGAACGGCTTTCAATTCCGCCGGGTCGGGCAGAATGCGTCCGGGCAACCGAAGCATCTCGCCGATAACGTCCGCAGGTACGGGACGGGAGAAGAGAAATCCCTGCCCAAATTTGCAGCCCAACTGCCGCAGCAGCGAGTACTGTTCCAGCGTCTCTATTCCCTCCGCCACCACGTCCATGCCCAGCACGCGCGCCAGTTCCACGATCGTGCGCACAATTTGCAGCGGCTGATCGTTTGCTTCCGTGATGCGCGCAACAAACGATCGATCGATCTTGAGCACATTGAAGGGCAACAGGTGCAACTGATGCAGGGAACTATAGCCCGTGCCGAAATCGTCCATCAGCAACGAAACTCCGAGCCGCCGCAGGCTGGTCAAAACCTTCAGGGCAGTGTTCTGGTCTGAGATGAGGCTGGATTCAGTCATCTCCAATCCAAGCTGGCGGCTCGCAATTCCCGCCCGGCGCAGCAACGCTTCCACATGGTCGGCCAGCCCTTCGCGCGCGAATTGCCGCGCGGAGAGATTCACGCAGACACGAGGCGCACCCTCATCGGGATTCTCGCGGCACCACAGTTGAATCTGGTTGCAGGCTTCAGAGAGTCCCCAGTCGCCGATGGGCAGGATCAGCCCGCTTTCCTCGGCCAGCGGAATGAAATCCAACGGCGGAATCAGTCCCCGCTCCGGGTGTTGCCAGCGAATCAGCGCTTCAAGCCCCACGATCTTGCGCGTTGATAGCTCGACCTCCGGCTGGTAGAAGAGCACAAACTCCCGATTGTCCAGCGCGTGCCGCAGGTCCGATTTGCGCGGCCAGTTGCCAGCCAATGCATTGGGCGCGCGCGCATTCTGCGGCCGGCATTTGCCGAAGGTCTTGCGCATCTTGCGCAACTCAAGCTGGCTGGTAACCAGATCGGCCAGACTCTCCAGCATGTGCAGTTCTTCCGCAGCCATTTCCCGGCGAGGCTCGCGCCCAAAGACTGTCAGAGCGCCCAGAATTTTTCCATCGCCAGAGCGGATGGGTGCGCTCGCGAACGATCCAACTTCAAGCCGCCGGATGATCAGTCCGCTGTCCGCAAAGCCAGGATGGTTAGATACGTCTGGCACGACCACAGGCCCGTCTGCGGCCAGCACCAGCTCAAAGACACTCCCCGCTCGCGGAAGCTCGCGCACGGCCTCGCCCCAGTAGGATTTGATCCACACTCGGCTCTCATCGGCAAAGCCGAGCAGCACGGTGTCGGCCTTGAAATAGTCGGCGGTCAGGCGCGTGATGGTGTCGTAGCTTGGCTCGGGCTCGGAATCCAGAATTTCCGTGGACTCGAGCGCCAACAGGCGCGCGACTTCTTCACGCCACTCGATCCTGCCGGTGTGTAATTCCGCTAGCGACATTCCTGCTCCGGGCCTTTGCGTTGTGTCGTGGCCAGCTCCAGTGCGGGCTCGCGGCACCCCGCGGATAACGCTTTCGATGCTGCCGAAAACGACTACGACAGTACGCCCGTACGACAATCCATCTCGAATCGCTCACGATTTCATCGCCGTGGGCCGAGCCACTGTGGATGCGCCTCTGGCATGCGTCGCCTGTGGCAAGCATCATGGCTCTTTGCTGTTTATCGGAACAGTACGCAATGGCATGAGGTTACTCGCGGCTACACTCCGCCGCTGTCCCACGCATTTCGTCGTTACCTGGAATGGTTACTTCTCTGAGGAAGGTTGTCCCGTTTCAGTCCACAAAAAGGTCAGCTGGTCAGTGGCGTCCTGAATTTTCTGTTCCACGCCAACCCCGGCCGAGTGGCCGCCAGCCGCACTATAGTGCAGCAGCACCGGCCGTCCGCTGGATGAGTCCGCCTGCAAAAGCGCAGTCATCTTGCGCGCGTGCAGCGGATCCACTCTCGTGTCGCTAGCACCGGTAAAGAAAAGCACCGCCGGGTAGGCCGTGGCCGCCTTCACATTCTGGTAGGGCGAGTACTTGAGCAGATACGGGAACTGGTCCTCTTTGTCCGCCGACCCGTACTCGGTCATCCAGTGCGGGCCTTGCTCGAATTTCTGATAGCGCAGCATATCCAATAACGGATAGGCGCAATCCACCGCTGAGAACAACTCTGGCCTCTGCGTGATTGCCGCGCCCATCAGCAGGCCGCCGTTCGATCCGCCATAGATGGCAAAATGTTGCGGCGAGGTGTATTTGTTGGCGATCAGATATTCTGCCGCGGCATAGAAATCGTCGAAGACATTCTGTTTCTTCTCAAACATTCCCTGTTCGTGCCAGCGCTCGCCGTATTCGCCGCCGCCGCGCAGATTGGGCAGCGCGAACCAGCCGCCTTCCTGAAGCCACCAGGCATACGTGGGACTCCAGTTGGGAAGAATACTCAGATTGAAACTGCCGTATGCCGTCATGAGCAGCCGTTCCGTGCCATCCCGCTTCAAGCCCTTTTTCCCGGCGATAAACATTGGCACTCTGGTGCCGTCATTCGACGTGAAGAATACCTGCTTCAGTTCATATTGGCTGGTATCGAAGGGAACTTTGGGTTGCGCGAAGATCTCCCGTTTACCGGTGAGCGTATCGAGCCGATAAATCGTGGGCGGCGCAATGAACGACTCAAAGCTATAGAATCCGTAGCGGTCGGTGGCTCGCCCCGCGAGAGTGGTCACCAACCCAATGTTGTCGTTTTCGAGTTTGCCGACCGGTTTGCCGTCCAATGTATAAACGCTGGTCTCCGACTTCACATCATGCAATCGGTTGACGTAAATCTTGTCGCCCACGATGTTGAAGCTATCAATCGCGTCCGCCCCTTCAGGAACAATCGTCGTCCACGCCTCGGGCATCACGCCGGGGTCGGCCCTCAGAATTCTCCAGTTGGGCGATTTGTAGTCGGTGCTCACGTACCACGCGCCCTTTACGTAGTCGGCGGAGAATCGCGAGTCAATGCCCCAGACCAAAATCTCAAAGAACGAGCCGGGCTTGGTCAGATCGCGATAAACAATATCCACGCGCTTGGCCGGTACACCGCGATCGATTTGGACGACTAAATAGCGGTAGTCGTCCGACAGAGAAGCCTCCATCAGATCATTGGGCCCTAATTCTTCACCGCGAAACTCCTTTCCGAAAACCAGCGTGTCGCGCGAAATCCTTGTCCCCAACTCATGCTCGTAGACCAGTGTTCCCTTCTGGTCCATGCGCGAGTAATAGAGCCCTTTCCCATTTGGCGTAAACGCAACGCTCAGGTAGATTCCGCTTGGAAGCTCGTCTTCAAGCGTCTTTCCCGTGTTTACGTTGAAGACATGCACTGTGGATTCATCCGCACCGCCCTGGCGCAGATCGTATGCCACCTGCGTTCCATCGCGCGACACATCATCCAGATTCACTGACGCGTTAGGATCGCGGCTGAACTGCGCCGGGTCAATGAGCCGTTTGTCTTTCTCAGCCCATCCGTGACGCAAATAAATCGACGCCTGATCCTCGCCCGCCAGCATCTTCTCAAAGAACAGATCGTTGCCGCGCAGGATAGGCACCTTCCACGTGCTCACATGCTCCAGCGCGTCCATATCGTTCGCGATCTGCGGGCGAATGTGCGCCTGTTCCATGTAGCGTGCGGTGTAGGCATTCTCGGCGTCGATGAATGCTTTCGTGTCGGCGCTGTTCGCATCCTCGAGCCAGCGGTAGTTGTCGACAATCTTTGTCCCGAAGTAATTGTCCGTGACCGGAATGGTCTGCACATCCGGCGGAGATGGAAGAGTGAATCCGCCGCGCGAGTGAATCGTCTGGCTGGAAGCGATCACTCCAGAAAGCGCCCCTAGAAGGACGCAAGCAATAGACCGGCGCACGCAGTAGCACATTGCAACAGAATACTAGCGTTCTTTCAAAATCCGCATCCTCGCCGCTGCGTTGCCCCGTTAAAATCGACAGCAGTGACCAGCCCGCCCTCAGACCGCGATCCGGAGCAACTGGAACTGGCCGCTGAGCCAGAACCCCAGCCAGCGCCGCGCCCCCGGTGGGAGCGTCTGTTCCGGGTTCTGCGCCCCTCCCACGCGCATTCCGCATTTTCGGCATCGGTCCTGCTCGCGGCGTCATCGGTTGCATCCGGCCTGGTGGGCCTGGCGCGGGGCAAATATATCGCCTGGGTCTTCGGCGCTGGTCCGCAGACCGACGCCTACATGGCTGCATTCCGGCTTCCCGATCTGATGAACAACTTCCTCGTCGGCGGCGCCGTGTCCATCACCTTCGTCACCATTCTGAATCGCTACCGCGAACGCGGCGAAGAGGACGAAGGCGAACGCCTCTTATTTACGGTGCTCAATCTAATGGTCATCGTGCTCGCCGCGGCATCGATCCTCCTGATGTTTCTGGCGGCTCCATTCATCCGCTGGACCAATCCAGGTTTTCCTGCGGCACAGGTGGCGCTCGCCGCGCATATGACGCGGATTCTGCTTCCCGCCCAGATCTTTCTTTTTGCCGGCAGCGTTCTGGGCGCCACCTTGCTGGTGCGAAAGCAATTTCTCTACCAGGCAGCCACCCCGATCCTCTACAACATGTTCATCATCCTTTGCGGCGTGTTACTGCACCGCAAGCTCGGCATCAGCTCGCTCGCCATCGGTGCCACTGCAGGGTTCCTCTTTGGCTCGCTTGGCATCAATGCGTGGGGCGCGGCACGGGAACGCATTCGCTTTCGCTGGACGATCGATCTTCACCATCCCGGTCTTCGCATGTGGCTGTTCATGACTCTGCCGCTCATGTTCGGCTTTACGCTGCCGTTTCTCGACCAGTATTTCGCGGGCTTTTACGCGTCGCACGGAGCCGGCGATATCACGCGCCTCGCCAATGCCAAGCAATTGTTCTCCGCGCCCATGGCGATGCTGGCGCAAGCGGCTGGCGTCGCTTCAATGCCTTTTTTCGCCCAGCTCTGGGCGAAGGATGAACGATTTAAATTCGCTACCGGGGTCGCCGACTCCGTGTCTCGCGTGGTTGCCCTCAGCCTTCTTGCCACATCGTTGATGATCGCGCTCTCGCAATCCGCTGTGGGGCTGATCTTTGGCGGCGGCCGATTCACGCCGGGCGACGTGAATCTAACCGCTTGGTTCTTCGCTTTCTACGCGCTCTCGCTTTTCGCCTGGTCTGCGCAGGCCATCTACGCGCGCGCCTTTTATGCGGCCGGAATCACCTGGCTTCCCATGCTGGCCAGCACGATTATTCTCTTTGTCGCCTTCCCGCTCTACGGGCTCGGGTACAGAATGTGGGGAGCGGCCGGGCTGGCCCTTGCGTCCGACGCAGGCATTATTCTGCAGGCCCTCACGCTCGCCCTGTTGCTGCACAAGCGCCGCATGGTCTCGCTCGCCGGCCTCGACTACGCTGAAATGGGTCGTTGCCTGCTGGCTTCTTGTGCGGGCGGAGCGGCTGCCTGGTTCGTTTCCTGGTTCGTCGCCTTCGCGTTTGCCGGCCTGTTCCGCCATCTGCCGCGCGTGGCCGAGCTTCATCGTGCCCGCGCCCTCTCTGACACGTTAGTCCTCGCCGGCGGCCTCGCGGTCTGGACCCTTGTCGCAATGTGGATTCTTGAAATATCCGGCTCGGCCCTGCCACGGGTCGCCATGCGCAGGCTGCGTCTCAGCTGATAATCCGGTATCGCTGGCGCGCCGCGACGATACTAACTCGCGCCAAAAAACACAAACGCCCCTGCCGAGGCAGAGGCGCTCGTTGCGGTACGAATTTGCGTCTTACTGAAGGTGCCAGTCGTCGAAGTCCGACCACCACACCAGCGCCCAAACTAGCTTCGCGCTTAGTGTGTCGCTGGCGTCGGCCCTGGGACTGCAACCGGACCTGTCGTGCCGGTTCCTTGCGCCGGCTTTGCATCAGGCTTCGCATCGGGCTTGCGGATGTCGATCCCGCCCTTGAAAAACGCGCCGTCTTCAATGCTGATGCGCGCCGCGGACACGTCGCCGTTCAGCGAGCCTTCCGCGCGAATGTCCACGCGGTCTGTGGCGGAGACATTGCCCTTGACCTTGCCCAGGACTACAACTTCGCGCGCGGTGATGTTGGCCGAAACCTGCCCGTTGCGCCCGATGGTCAAGCGGTTGCCGGGCAGGTTGATTGCGCCCTCTACTTTGCCGTCAATATATAAAGACTCTGAACCTGTAATCTCGCCCTTGATGAACAGGCCTTTGCCGAGCGTGGCTTGCTCGATGTTCCCGGCCTGCGTCCGGGAGGGTGTTTCAGGCACGTGTGCCGGGGGCGCCGCGTGCTGCGGCTCCGGCGCGGGGTTCGGGATCGATGATCCAGTCTGACTTGGTTTCCACATTGCGCTCAAGGTGCTCTTCCTATTCTGTCCGCTGGGGGACCGGGGGTGCCAAGGCAAGGCCAATGGCTCGAACCCAAAAAAATAAAAGTCGGCTCGCCGCAGCTCTCGCCGCGGCCATCTCCTGTGCGGCCGGGAATCGGACAAATCAAACTTCCGGCTCCGCCAGAACGACGCGCAACCCCATTCTACGGCAACTCTCCGTATTCTGTGCAGGCGCGACTCTCTAAAGTCACCACAGTGTTCCACTTGCCTTAGTCTTGGGATATGACCGATCGCGAGTTGCTAGCCCGGATCGCCGCCTCCCCCAGCCAAAAGGCCGGATACAAGCAGTTGGTCCGCGAACTCTCGCTCCCCGGCGGCCGCGCGCGACGTCTCCTTCTTGAACAACTGGATCGGCTCACTGTCCGCGGCCAGCTTGTCCATATCGACCGCGAGCACTGGGCCATTGCGCGAGCAGCGTCGCGCGATAATCTCGTCGCCGGCCGGCTCGATCTGCATCGCGACGGCTATGGTTTCGTCCGTCCCAATCGCAGACCGTCCGCCACGGATTTGAAAGTAGCCGCTGCACAGCAGGATATTTTTATTCCGCCCAACGAAATCAACGCCGCAATGCAGGGCGATCAGGTTCTTGTCGAAGCCGAACCTCCTAAAGCCGATGGCCGCCGGCAGGGCCGCATCGTGCGCATTCTGGAGCGGACGAACCCCACCGTCGTGGGTACATTTCGAGCTGCGCGCCCAGATCGCGGACGCGACAACGTTGTCATTCCCTTCGACGACCGCATGACGCAGCCCATCGTGATTCCTCCCGGCGCGGAGATTCCGCTCGCCGCGGAATCATCCACGCCGCATCGCGTGCTGGGCAGGGAAGCAAAAGCAAATCCAAAATCTGAAAGCGTGGAGGGCGCGGAGAATCTTGACGGTCTCGTCGTCGATGTCGAGATCACAAGTTGGCCCACGCCCACGCGCCCGCCGATCGGTCGAGTGATTGAAGTACTCGGGTCGCCTGATGAATTTGGTGTTGACGTGGAGATGATGATCCGCAAGCATCAGCTTCCGCGTATCTTTCCCGACGCGGTGTTGGCAGAAGCGCGCGCCGTGGCTCATCTCGATCCCGCCGAAATCGCGCCCGCCGAAATTATGCGCCGGGCAGACTTCCGCTCGCTTCCCATCGTCACTATTGACGGCGAGACTGCGCGCGATTTTGACGATGCAGTGCTGGTCCGCGAGCGCGCTGACAGTGGCCCCCTCGGCCCGGGTTTCGAGCTCCAGGTCCACATCGCCGATGTGTCCGAGTACGTCCGCCCCGGCTCGGCCCTCGATCTCGAAGCCCGCATCCGCGGCACCAGCGTCTACTTTCCCGATCGCGCTATTCCCATGCTGCCGCATGAGCTTTCAACGGACATTTGCAGCCTTCGCCCCAATGAAGACCGCCTCGTGCTCAGTTGCATCATGCAGCTTGATCAGGCGGGCAACATCGAGAGCTTCGAGGTTGTCGAAGGAGTGATTCGCTCCGCCGCGCGCATGACCTACACGGAGGTGCATGCAATCATTGAGGGCAACGCCGAAACTCGCGCCCGTTACACCGCTCTCGTTCCGGAATTTCTGCGCATGAAGCAGCTCGCCACCCTCATGAACAAGCGCCGTGAAGAGCGCGGGTCAATTGATTTCGACCTGCCCGAGCCGGTCATCGAATTCGACGAGCATGGCCAGATGCGTGGCGTCACTCGCGCCGAGCGCACATGGGCGAACCGCCTCATCGAAGAGTTCATGCTTGCCGCCAATGAATGCGTCGCCACCTGGCTTGAAGACCTCGGCGTCCCGTCGCTTTATCGCATTCACGAAAAGCCCGATCCACGCCGCGTCGTCCAGTTCGAAGAGCTCGCCGCCGGCTTTGGCTATTCGCTTGGCCTTGGACCGCTGCCCGTGAAGCGCATCCAGACTCGCCAGGAGCGCCGCGAATCGCACCGCCCCTCGCGCGGTCTGACCCGCAATCCCCGCGAGCACGAAGTTCCCGAAGACATCGCCGTCACACCCCGGATGTATCAAAAACTCGCCGCGCGCATTGCAGGCAAACCAGTAGAGCGCATTTTGAGCTACTTGATGTTGCGCTCGCTATCGCAGGCACGCTATTCCGAGGTCAATGAAGGACACTTTGCCCTCGCCGCGCCCAGCTATACCCACTTCACTTCGCCCATCCGCCGCTATCCCGATCTCAACGTGCACCGCATAGCAAAAACACTGCTCCGCGCCGGCGTCGACGGCCAAGGAGCGATCGCGCCAAATCGTCTCAGCTCGCCATGGTCGCACCCAAATGAGGGCCGCTCAATAACCGGCGTTGCCCCATCCTTTCCGCGTTCCGCGCGGAAAGGGTGGGAGACCACGCCCGCCGTCTTAAAAGTCGGCGCAGGGTCCCGTTCCCAAGACGCGAGATATGCTGCCACCATAGCTCCGCCGGCACCGCTAACTCCGCTAGCGCCGCTGAATTACCCCATCCCCGAATCCGAGCTCGCCGAAATCGCCGAAGAAACCAGCTACACCGAGCGCCGCGCCGCGGAAGCCGAGCGCGAACTGGTCGAGTGGAAAAAAGTTCGCTTCATGCAGGATCGCGTCGGCGACGAGTTCGCCGCACTCGTCCTCAACCCCGCAAAATTCGGCCTCTTTGTCGAGCTTACCGATCTCTTTGTCGAAGGCCTCGTCCCCATCGACACAATGCGCGCCGACCGCTTCATCTGGCGCGAAAACACGCATGAGATCGTCGGCGAACGCTCCAGTCGCCGCTATCGCGCAGGGGATCGCGTGCAGGTGATCCTCGACCGCGTTCTTGTGCAGGAGCGGAAGCTGCAGTTTGCTCTCGTGGAAGAAGAATTGCCGCTCACGGGCAGAAAAGCGGCGCCATCTTCCTCAAAATCGAAGAAGAACAAGAGTAAAAACACATCGACGCCGCCCCTGGGCGGGAGCAAGCGGCGAGGTGGAAGATTCAAAAAGGGACGCAAGCGCTAACGGCCCAATATTCGGCGGAGCTGCATTCAGCCGGCCCTATATTCGGCGTATCTGGGCGCGTGCCCCGCTTATGCGCCAGCCTGCTTCTCGGCGATAGCGCCAATAATCGGCAGCTTGAAACGCTTGCCCTGGTAGGCGTTGACGGCACAGAGGACGACCACGGCCAGCCAGAACAGGTTCACGATCGGCCACAGGAAGACGCCGAAGAAGGCCAGCGGAAACATCATGGTCATAATCCCCAGCACCATGCCGAACGCAATATCCAACACAATCGCGGCACAGCACAGTAAAATGCACTGCCAGGAGTTAAAGCGCACAAACGAATTCTTGTTGTACGGCTCCACGATAAGAAAAATGATCGCCGGGATAACCGTGAGGTAGGCGAGTGCCCCCGCGGCATTGTCTGAAAGCCCCGTGCCGGCTGCTACTGTGTTTGGTTCATCGGCCATTGCAACTCTCCTTTTGAGGAAGATGGTTGTAGGGGGAGGGGAATCGATTCGCTTCTGCGCACAGCCCCAGATTGGTGATCGGTGATCGGGAAACTTGACTCCTGGGGCCGCAAGCTTCAAGTGAGGTGGAGATAGAACAACCTGCCGCCCATCTGCTTGTCAAGAGAATTTACGCGCGCATGCGCGAGGCCGGGTTTGTAGGCGAAGTAGGGCAGTGACGCGATGGGATGGGCTGGGAGGGCAGGCGGCGCACACAGAAACGGCCTCCATGTGGAGGCCGCTCCTGCACCAGCCGCTGTTGGGGAGGCAGCTACCGGTTAGCTTGTTTCTCTGCCAGTCCGCCAATGATCGGCAAGATAAAGCGCTTGCCGTTGAAGGCGCTGACGAACACGATCACCAGCACAACAAAAAAGGCGAGATCGACAAATTGCCATAAAGACAAAGTGAGAAAGACGACCGTCGGAACGAGATTTTGTACGATCTCGACGAGAATGTGAACCACAGCCCAGGCAACGTAAAAGAAGATCGACTGCCAGGCGTTGAAGCGGACAAACGCGCTTTTCTTGTAGGGCTCGAGGATTAGGAACACTATTGCCGGGATGATGGTGATGTAGGAAAGACCGCCGGCGGCGTTGTCAGAGAGGCCAGACGTGTTGGCGCCAGACACATTCACATCGGACATGGTTGCTCCATTGGGACAGTGCTGCTCGTTCTGAAGTCGCTCTTAATTTGTTCTGAATCCGCTCTGAATTAGCCCGCATTCTGGGGGCAGATCAAGCGTCAGGATGATTGTCGTCCGAATCGAGAACTTGGGTCTGGTCAGATTTGCTCATGTATCGACTTCGCTCCCGCACCGACGCGCCGCGGAAATCCCGACCGCAGCTCACAAGCAACAGAAGCCGGAAACGGTAGCCGGCAACGGATGGCAAGCGTATCGAGCCGCGACCCTGTGGTCATCCAATTACAATGGCATCTGGGAGCAATCTTTATGGCGCACATGGTTTTTTGCGTTCGCAACAAGAAAGAAATGGAAGGCCTCGACGAGCCGCCGTTCGACTCGGAGTTTGGCCAGAAGATCTATAAGAACGTGTCCAAGGCCGCATGGGACGAGTGGCTTGCCCGCCAGAAGATGCTGCTGAACGAGTACCGCCTTCAGCCCTGGCTGCCGCAAGCGCAGCAGTTCCTCGTGGAGCAAATGGAGGATTTTTTCTTTGGCTCCGGCTCGGCCCTGCCCGCCGACTACGTTCCCCCCGCGCATTAGTCCTCAAAGGCAGGCTGGAAAATCCAAGAGAGACCATCGGCTCTGGGGGACATAATGGTAATTTGTTGTCCTCGAACCGTCTTCATGGGCGTCTCGGATTCTTTGCATCGCCCTTTTGGGTCGCATACAATCCGGGTACAAAGGGGATTTGGGAAATGGGCTCTGGACCTATTTCGCGACGGCAAGTTATATCCATCGGGGTGGGGCTTGTAGCCGGCGCTGAAATCGTGCCGAATCTAATAGTCCACGCCGAGCGGAAGAAAGCTACGTTTGTTTTGGTTCACGGCGCATGGCATGGCGGGTGGTGCTGGCGGCGTGTCTATGATCGCTTAACGGACAAGGGGCACTATGTCATCGCCCCCACTCTCTCGGGCGTGGGAGAGCGTTCGCACTTGCCGCCCGATGGAATCGACCTTTCTACGCAGATTGCCGACGTAGCCGGCGAAATCAAATGGAAGGATCTCGATGGGATCGTGCTCGTCGGTCATTCGTATGGCGGCATGGTTATTACCGGCGTTGCCGAGCAGCTTCGGAATCGAATCTCGGCAATTGTTTACCTCGATGCCTTCATGCCTGAAAATGACCAGTCGCTATACGAGATCAACCACGCTTCGCCGCCGTCTGTATCTGCTGTCAAGCCCCCGCCGGCGTCCTATTTTCACGTAAACGCAAACGACCTGGCGTGGGTCAACAGCAAGTTGACGCCGCATCCGATCGGTTGCTTTACCGAGGAACTGAAGGTGACGCGCGCGTACGAGAGCATTTCCAAAAAGGTTTATATTCGCGCGCCCCTATTCCAAATCGCTGCGTTTGACAATGCTCTGGAACGCTGCCGGGCAGACAGCTCTTGGAAGACGGAGACTGTGACCTGCGGCCACGATGTAATGATCGACCAGCCGGAGATCTTGACCGCCATTCTCGAAAAGCTTGTCTAAAGCATGTTGCTCAGCCGAGCATCCTAGTGGCTGGTTGCTCCGCTGTCGTTTGTCACCATCAGGCTCGAAACATTCACCGGCTCAAAGTCCGAGAGAATCAAGCTGGTCAGGCACGAGAGGTCGGCATCGTTCCAGCGCGCGTCCGGCGTCCCAATCAGGCCACCGCTGTCTCCGTTATCCGCCAGAATAATTCCGTAATTCCGGAACCCGGTAATAATGATGGCTGCCTGCGGGCTCGTCGCCGCGCAAGCCGGAGTCGCAACTGAAGACTTCAGTCGGTAAATCTCGCCGGCCGCTCCGCTCATCGTGCAACTTGCCGGCGGCGTGGCCTGCGAAATCTCCGACTCCGTTGAAATCGCGCCGCCACCGCCGTCTAAGCAGCTCCCCACTCCCGCGGTTTGCGTGGCCGGCCACACCCAGTAATTCAACATGTGATTCAGCGTGAATCGAATCGGATGTTGAACTGTGCCATTCGGCGCAGCCGGCGTACCTGTTCCGATCACCTCATCCGCATTCGCCAGCAGCGGCCCCACCGGCAAGCCCGCCGCATCCGACGTCCCTTGTCCCTGGGGTGTCAGCGCATCCGTCGCCACGTTTGGCCAGTCGGCGTTTGAAGAGTCGGTCCACGGCCCGTCAAGATAAATTCCCTGCCACATCTCGTAGAGCGCCGGGTTGCTGCCGTTGACCGGTTCCAGGTAAACCAGCACATGTCGATCTCCCGACGAGTTGCTCGTGCCCTCCACTGGCGCATAGGCCGGAATCGGCCCCGAAGTAAAGTACGACTGGTATACCGTCGTCGCCACCGAAACATCGGGCTGATTCGCCGGCACTTCGATCGCCGGAATTCCATTGGGAAACGGCGCATTCGAATTGTTCCCGAAGAATGGCTTGACCGTCTCCGGCAGATAGCCGCTGTACATCGGCGCAGCGGGCGATGTATCCACGGGCAGATTCGTCGTCGCCGCATCTACGCGATGGTGAAAGATGGATGCCGACGTAAAAACACTCTCGAGAAAAGCATTGCTCCCGTTCATCGCGAAGGCAATCTGCGTCTTCGCCGTCGCGCTGGTCGCATCCGTCACGATGATCTCAGGCGTGTAAGTCCCCTGGCCGCCAATTAATGGGCTCGTAATCTCGCCCGACGATGCTTCCATCGTCAGCCCTTCCGGCAGCGGAGGATAGTTGCCGCTATCGTCGACAGAAAAACTATAAGGCGGAGTTCCGCCCGTCGCGGCAATCGTGCAACCCGCATAAGCCGTGTTCTGCGTTCCTCCGGGGCAGCTCGTCGTCGTAATCGATAGCGGCCCCCCTGTCGAAGTCAGCGTCACCTTAGCCGACGCCGTCACCGATCCCGCCGCATTGGTCGCCGTCAAAACATATGTGGTCGTTGTCTCCGGGCTTACGTTCACCGTGCCGCTTGCCGAAGTCGACGCAAGATTTCCCGGCGCAATGTTCAGCGTCGTCGCTCCCGATGTTGTCCAGCTGAGCGCGCTGATGCCACCCAGCGTAATGCTCGTCGGGCTCGCAGTGAACGAGCTGATCGTGGGCAGGCTCGGCTGAGTCACAGTCACGATCACCGTTGCCGTTGCCGATCCCGTGGTGTTCGTCGCCGTCAGCGTGTAAGTGGTGGTCGCAGTCGGGCTCAGAACAACCGAACCGCTCGCAGACGTTGATGCGGACCCTCCCGGCGTGATGGTGACGCTCGTCGCTCCAGAAGCGACCCAAGTCAGTGTGGTGCTGCTCCCTGCGATGATGGACGCCGGGCTCGCGGAAAAAGTAGTAATCGTGGGCGCCACAACTTCTTTGGTAGTCGGAAACTTCTGCGTGCAACCTGCCAGGCCTGTGAAAGCCGGCAAAAAGGCCACCGCGCAAACCAAGATCCATAGTCCATTGCGTTCGTGAACGCCTGACTGCAATGCGTGAGGCGATCTGGGGGAGTGCATGCTGGGCCTTTCGCTCGATGATCCTTTTGCCGATGCGGCTGTTCACCGTCGCCGCGAGTCTTTCGCGGCAACGGTTCTCTAAGACCATTCGAGGACGCGCAGCCCTGGGAGAAAATAGTTTGCTTCAAAATCTATTGGTGCTCCATAAACCGCCCTAAGCCGCCCATGGGCACACGTCGGGTTCTTTGCCCCGTCTCTCCACATTGCGCGAAGTTTAGGCTTTTGGGTACATGACAAAAGTCACGTAGGCCGGAAAGGCCCTAGGCCGGTTCCTGAGTAAATACAAATTTGACACTCGCACGACGCGCACTAGTGTGGAATGAATGGCGATTGAGGCAGTTTCGTCAGCAGATTCGTCGATGATTGGCCGCGAGCTGCAAGTGCCAGCGGAAATGGAGGAGGGAAGGTAATTGGTCGGGACGGGCAGATTCGAACTGCCGACCCCTCGCACCCCAAGCGAGTGCTCTACCAGGCTGAGCCACGTCCCGACATAACGCAGCCGGTCCACAAGGGCGGACCGGCTTTTGGGGTCACTGCTAGTTTACACGGCTGCGCGTCCCGGCTGCATCACGGCGCGAGCGCTTCTCGCGCAAAATCCAGAATCTCATCTGCAATCGAGAGCGACGCCGTTGCCGCGAGGCTTGGCGCGTTCAGAACATGCAGCGCGCCTTCCTGCTGCTTTCTATCGACTACCAATGTTGGCGGTCCGTAAATATCCCTACCTTACGGATTCGCCTTCAACTCCGTGCATGAAGTTTGATCGCCGCCGTCGCAGGCTTTGTGATAGAAACTCAGGGCCGTCGCTTCGTCCAGCGCCACGCCCAGCCCATTCCTGTAAAGCCAGCCGACAGCACGACAGCCCGTTGGCTCGCCGCCCTCGCATGCTTTGCGGTAAAAGTCGCCGGCTTGCACAACGTCAATCGGCGCGCCAATGCCATTTTGATAGAAGTATCCAACGTAAATGCAGCCCGCCATCACGCCACCATCGCACGCCTTGTGCTCGTAGCTCAGCGCCTGCGCCAGGTCTTGCTTCACGCCATCGCCGGCATAGAGGATTCCGCCATACCCCAAGCAGGAGACCATCACGCCGCCGTCACAGGATTTCAGTGTCAGGTCATTGGCAGCGCTAACATCCCTCGTCGTGCCCAGGCCATTGTGAATCATGTAACCCAGCGCCGCGCAGCCCTTCATGTCGCCGCTGTCGCACGCCTTGCGATAGCTGGTCAGTTGGTCCTCGTAATTCTTTGCCGAGTCAAATCCCTCGTGGTCCATGTAGCCGATCACGGCGACGCTGGCGCACCCTCGCGGTTCACCGCCATCGCAGGCCTGGCGGCTCAGCGCGATGGCCTTGGGTTCGTCCTTAGCGATCCCCACTCCCAGATAATAAGTAGCCCCCAGATTTGCGCACGCCAGCATCACGCCGCCGCCGCAGGACTTCTGCGTCAGTTGAAACACCTTCGTCTCGTCCTTGGCTACGCCGATCCCGTTGAAATACAAATAGCCGAGTTGCGTGCAACTCCTCAGGTCGCCAGCGTCGCAGTTTTTCTGGAAGAGCTGTGCTGCCTGCTTTTCATCCTTGGCCACGCCCTGCCCCGATTCATAGGCCAGCGCGTAATTCACGCAGCCGTTCATGTCGCCGCCGCCGCAGCCCTTCTTGTAGAGCGCGAAACCCGCGGCCTCGTCCTTGGCTACGCCGCGGCCGGTCACCGTCAGGTTGCCCAGGTCGGTGCAGCCCGACATGTTCCCTGCGTCGCAGGCCTTGCCGTATAACTTTGCCGCCTGCGCTTCGTCCTTCGCCACGCCCTGGCCGATTTCAAACATGCCCCCCAGACCCAGGCAGCCTCTCAACTCGCCGCCGTCGCATGCCTTGCGGAAAAGTCCGATCGCCTGCGGCTCGTTTTTCGTCGCGCCCTGACCAAGCTCAAGCATGAATCCAAGCTGGACGCACCCCGCCAGATAATTTCCGTCGCACGAGGTGCGGAACATGTGCACCGCTTCTCCGTCGTCCCTCGAAGTGCCGCGGCCATTCACATACATGTTGCCCGCATTGGTGCAGGCAATCATCTGCCCGGCATCGCAAGCCTTGCGGTAGAGGCGCAGCGCCTCGGTCACGTCCTGGGCTACGCCCTGGCCCTGCTCATACAGCAAGCCCAGATTGTTGCAGCCCCATTTGCCGGCGCTCGCGTCGCAGGCCTTGCGAAAATTCACCGCGGCCGACGCCAGACTCTTTGCCAACCCATCGCCGAGTTGGTAATGGTTTCCCAGTTCGTTGCAACCGGTCGCCGACTCACCATCGCACGACTGCTTATAGAGCGTCAGCGCCTGCGCCTGATCCTTGGCGACACCCTGCCCGTTTTCATACATCCATCCCAGCTCGGCGCAACTTTCCATTTCGCCGCCAGCGCATCCCTTGCGATAAAAATTCACCGCCTGCGCCGGGTCCTTGCTCACGCTTTTTCCAAACCAGTACAACTGGCCAATGTTTTCGCAGGCCCTGCCAATGCCGCCGTCGCACGCCTTCTGCCAGTAGCTCATCGCCTGGGCGTAATCCTGGGTCACTCCCTCGCCAAAGCTGTAAAGCGCGCCCAGGCCGTTGCAGCCCGTCATCTCTCCGCCGTCGCACACCTGTGTAAAGAGCGTTTTGGCCTGCGCGTAATCCTTGGCCACGCCGCGGCCATCCATATAGAGCCTGCCCAGGCCAAAACAGCCGTGCAGATTGCCTTTGTTGCACGAATCTTGATAGAGCCTCACCGCGCTCTCCATATCCGGCTCAATGCTTTCTCCAGTCTGATAAAGCGACCCCAGTAAAACGCATGCGTCGGAATCTTTGCCATCGCACGCCTTTTGTGCCAGGCTCGCCGATTGCGCGTAGTCCGTCCCGCCCCCCAGTCCGCTGCGGAAGCTCCGCGCCGCCTGCTCGCATCCCCAATACTTGACGCTGTCGTCGTCCGCGTCGCAGAGTTTTAGCGCCACGCTGCGTGCCGCCGGAAAATTCTTCAGCGGGTCGTCATTTTGCCAATAGCGGCGGCCATCCTTCTTCAGCCGGTCGAGCTCCAGCGTTTCGTACTTCGTCAGCGTTGCGTCCGGATCAGTGCCATTCGTTGCAGCGGGCTGGGCTCCCGCGCCCATGTGAATCACCAGCTCGCCGCCCTGGTCGTCATCGAACGCGCCAAACAGCGGAGTCTGTTTCGATCCCGCCGCAACCGCAACCGCGTGCTGCGCAAAAGCGCCCAGTTGGCTCGACGTCACAAAGCCCTCGCCGTAGCTGTCCGCGTTCCCGTTCGTCAATCCCTGAATCATCAGCCCGGTAAACAGCGAGTGATCCGGCAGCGGCCCAGTGTCGGCGGCAAGCTGATCACCCTGCGCGCTGGCGATCACTTTGCGGCTCACCTTCACCAGCATGTCCCGCTCGAACCGCGTATCCGCGCGGCTCGTCATGAACTTGCTCCCCAGCGCCATGCCGCTGTGGCAACTGTCCAGGATCACCAGAATGTGCGAGGCGGGCAGCGAGTCGATGGTATGCAACAAATCCTCGATCTTCAGGTAATCGCTCCAGTGCTCGTCCTTTCCCGGCGCGCGCGCATCCACCGGAACAATGAATCCGTCCGATCGCGATTCATCGCCGATCTTGTAGTCGTGAGTCGTACCGTGGCCGGCAAAAAAGATCACCAGCGAGTCCTCGGGTTTCAAACGCGTGGGCAAATCGTCTTCAAGCAGAGAAATGATCGCTTTCCCTGTGGCGGCCTTTTCGGTCAACGGCTCGGCAGCATATTCAAATCCGAACTTCGTCGTCAACAGCTTGGCAAATCCCGTTGCGTCGCTCACCGCGGTACCTAAGATCGGCCAATTCTCGTAGTGGTCGATGCCGATCGCCACTATATATTGGTGGCCGTTCTTCACCGTCGGCTCATCGGTAGGTTCCGGCTGGATGCCCCTTTGTGCGCCGCCGTTTTGTGTCGCGACTGGTTGCGCTCCGGCCCCAGGCTGTTGTGCCGAGGCCTGTTGCGCGCACACCATTGTCATCGCCGCCGCCAGCAACACTACGCCTGCCGTTCTTTTGAGACCCGCCGTTCTGCTGAAAATCGACATGGGCAAATCCCTCAAACGAATCTTTTGATCGAATTTTGGCCGGGGGGAAAGACCGTCCTCGCTTTATCGACGGTTAGCCCCCATTTTAGCCCTGAGCGGGAGCCTTTCCAACTTTGAGGCGGAGGCTTTCCAAACTCACCACGCCCCGTGCACAAACCCCTCGCAGCCTGTTATTGTTTTCCTTTGATTCGTAAGTCGCACCCAAGAAGCATCGGGCCCTGACCATGCCAGATTCTCCCATTAAGTTCGGTACCGACGGTTGGCGCGGCGTCATCGCCGACGACTTCACGTTCGCCAACGTCCGCATCGCCGCCGAAGCCATCGCCGCCTATATCCATTCTCAAAAAGGGTCGGCCGAGGAAGATCCAGTCAAGGGCCTCTGCATCGGCTACGACACGCGCTTCGGCTCGAAGGACTTCGCCCACGCCTGCGCCGAAGTTGCCGCAGCCACCGGCATTCCCGTCATGCTGGCCAATGCCATCACGCCCACGCCGGCCCTGAGCTGGGCCGTGCGCGAGCGCGGCGCAGCCGGCGGCATCATGATCACCTCTTCGCACAACCCCGCCCAGTGGAACGGCGTGAAATACAAGGGCTGGTACGGCGGCTCTGGCCAGCCGGCCATGATCACGGCTATCGAGTCGTTTCTCGGAAAGCCCTTCGCCCGCGCCGCTCAGCCCGCCGCGATTACCGAAGTCGACTTCCTGCCCACGTATCTCAAAGCCATCGAAGATTTCGCCGACCTCGACCTCATCTCGAAATCCGGCATGAAATTCTGCATCGACTCCATGTACGGCGCGGGCGGCACCATCCTTGCTGATATCTTCACCCGCATCGGCGTGGCTCACGTGCAGATTCGCTCCAACCCGGACCCCCTCTTTCCCCACATCAATCCCGAGCCTATCGAGCCGAACATCCGCGCCCTCGGCGAAGCCACCGTCGCCAATCAATGCCAGGCCGGCCTCTGCACCGATGGCGACGCGGACCGCATCGGCGCAATCGACGAGCATGGCGAATTCGTCGATCCGCACAAAATCTATTCCGTGCTGCTGAACTGGGTCTTGCAGTACAAAGGCTGGCCCGGCGCCGTCACCCGCGCCTTCAACACCACCAAGATGCTCGACCGTATCGCCCGGAAATACGGCCGCGAGCTTATCGAGCACGGCATCGGCTTCAAGTATGTGGTCGACCTCATGCTCGAGCGCGAAATCGTCATGGGCGGCGAGGAGTCGGGCGGCATCGGCTTCCAGCGCCACCTGCCCGAGCGCGACGGCCTGCTCAATTGCCTCATGCTCGCGAACGTAATGGCACAGGAGAAAAAAACTTTGGGCCAACTCGTCGCCGACGTCCAGGCCGAGTACGGCGAGCACCAGTACGGCCGCATCGACCTCCACTTGCCTGAAGCGCAGAAGAACGCCGTCATCGCCCGCGCCCGCGCCCTCAAGCCCGGCGATCCGGTCTTCGCCGGCATGGCTATCTACTCGCAGGAAAATCTCGACGGCGTAAAGTTTTTCCTCGACAACCCCGAAGCCTCCACCAAGCCCAAGGCCGCCGAAACCTGGCTGCTGCTCCGCGCCAGCGGCACCGAGCCGCTCCTGCGCATCTACGCCGAGTCGTGCTCGAAGGAATCCGTAGCCAAGCTCCTGGACTCCGCGCGCGCCTTCGCGATGGGCGAATGAGGGCTCGCGCTCGATGAACAACAGAGCCGCAATTCGCGAGGAACTTGCAGGGTGTCCGCGAAAAGTGATATATCAAAGTTGATTGATTCCGATTGGGATTGATCTGCAGCCGCAGATGCTCTGCGGCAAAGACAACCAGCCGATTGCGTCATGGTCTCCGCTGGGCTTGAGTTCAGGCTCGCCCGACAGAGATGAAGGACGTGAGGGACCAGAGTCGGCCGCCCATCTGATAAGGGCGGAAATCTAATCAGTTTTCTTGCCGTCAGCTGCGGCCTCCCTATCAGCACCACGCTGTCAGGCATACAGGGTATTTATGTCTGTTCATCCACGAGGTCGCTTCTGCATTCTCAGCGATGTAGATGTTGAAAATCTTTCGCTAGGCATCAAGCCAAACTGCAGAGACCATGTCCATGCCGGAAGGGTCAGAGCATTTGAACTGTCCCGTAACCCAAGGCTAGGAAGGCTTCTCGCCTTACTCGCATCCTCAGCGACAACCAAGGAAGATCCTGCTCCCGCAGGATGCTTTATTGAGATCGGCGGCTTTGTGGAGTACGCACACATTCGCAAAACTACAAAGCCCAACCTAAAGGTCATCTATGCTCTCGGCGAGAAAATCGCAGCCGACGAGCAGAAACCCTTTATGCGGCGCAGGTTTTACCCAACCAACTAAGGGGTTCTCCAAAAGGAAACTGCTGCGCCCGAAGCAAGCTGGCGCAGCAATTCGCCGAGCCTTGGCCTCGTTCAGGCTAGGGCTTTTTTATGTTCGGGTGACTGATGGAACATATCTTCCTGGAAGTGTGCAAAGCATTCATGCACGACGTGCTCGGACCCGTTCTCCTTATCTGGTTCGAGTCGAGGATGAATGCGAAAAAGCCTCAGCGCAAACGGAAGACCCGCAAGAAACCCACCCAATAAAGCAGTCACGCTTTAAAGAGGGGGATTTCGATCCCCGGGATACGTGTGCCTGTAATCGGGTTGGTTGGAGATTTTCCCTGTCACACACAAAACATGATAGTTAAGTGCCTTCCAAGCATTCGAAATGCCAATTAACGCTTGATTCGCGCACCTTTTTCGATCGAATGCTGGACTCCGCCATCTACGACAAAATTATGAGCTTCGCCTTCTTGCCCAGTCGAATCTGAAGGCGCACTTCATCCCGGGCTTTTCCAGGTAAGCCAGAGGTGAAGTGGTGCTCTTCTAATGGGTAGACTGGCTTCGTCCAAGGTTGATCGTTGATGTGGACCGCACCTTCCTTTAGTTTGCGGTTTGCCTCTGCGTTTGAAACGACGAATCCGGACGCGGCTAAGAGGCTCGGCGTCCTTAGAACAAGATCCTTTTCATCTATACCCAAATTGAAAAAAGAGAAAGCACCACCGGTTCCCGAAAAATCCGACGGTTCGGTCAGTCCATGCATTTGGGAATGTTCCGAAAAGTTCGCTGGGAGGAAATCCTTCAAATTTAAGTTAATTGTCTCAACGTCCTCAGAAAACCCCTTCTGCTGAAACATCCGCGCCCAGTTCTCGCCTGCGCTCTCGGCTCCTGCCTCACCATGAAATCCCGCTGTAATCGTCCGCGCCAATTTCTTCTTGGCCGCCATCGGATGCAGCTTTCCCGCGGCCACGTCCGCCTTCATCGCATCGATTTCACTTTGCTTCAGGTCGGTTAGCAGCACCCAGTACTTCCACATCAGCTCGTCTGAAATCGACATCAGCTTGCCGTACATTTCGCTCGCCGGCTCGTTAATGCCGATCGCGTTATTGAGCGACTTGCTCATCTTCTGCACGCCGTCCAGCCCCTCGAGAATCGGCGTCATCAGCACGATCTGCGGCTTCTGCCCGTAGTACCGCTGCAACTCGCGCCCGCACAGCAAATTGAATCTCTGATCCGTCCCGCCCAACTCCACATCGCACTCCAGGCACACCGAGTCGTACCCCTGCATCACCGGATACAGCAGCTCGTGGAGGCTGATCGGCTGTTCCTCTTGGAATCGCTTGTGAAACTCGTCGCGTTCAAGCATTTGCGAAACAGTAAAGTGCGCCGTCAGTCGGATCGTCTCCTCGTATCCCAGCTTGCCCAGCCACTCGCTGTTGTAGCGCACCTCGGTCGCCTTCTCGTCGAGAATCCGGAACACCTGCTGCTTATACGTCTCTGCGTTCTCGTCGATCTCTTCGCGCGTCAAGGGTTTCCGCGTCACGTTTCGTCCCGTCGGGTCGCCGATAAGCGCAGTCGAGTCGCCGATAAGGAAAATCACCGTGTGTCCCAGCTGCTGAAAATGCCGCAGCTTGCGCATCAACACTGTATGGCCCAGGTGCAAATCGGGCGCAGTCGGGTCGAACCCTGCCTTCACGCGCAGCGGCCGTCCGGTTTTGCGGCTCTCTTCAAGGCGCTCGCGAAGGTCGGCCACGCGGATAATCTCCGCCGCGCCCTTCTCCAGCAGGTCCATCTGTTCGTCTACAGGCAAAAACGTGCTCATATCGTCTTTCAGTATACGAGGCCGCTATTCACCGCACTTTCAACGAGTTTGTGCATCCGCCGTCCTGCGGCCCACATCACATCCACGAGGACAATTTCCCAATGCCCACAGTAACTGGTCGTGCCATGCAGGTCTCCGCCGCAGGCGGCGCATTTGAACTCATCCAGAAAGAGTTTCCCGAGCCCGGCCCCGGCCACGTTCGCATCCGCGTGCAGGCTTGCGGCGTTTGCCACAGCGATTTGCTCACCAAGCTCGGGCTTTGGCCCGGCATTCAGTACCCTCGCATTCCCGGCCATGAAGTCGCCGGCGTCGTCGATTCCGTCGGCCCCGATGTCCCACTCTTCAAAGTGGACCAGCGCGTAGGCCTCGGCTGGCACGGAGGCCACTGCAACTACTGCCCGCCCTGCCGGCGCGGCGATTTCGTGCTCTGCCAGAACGGCCAGATCTCGGGCATCACCTTCGACGGCGGCTATGCCGACTATGTAATCGCCCCGGCCAACGCTCTCGCGTCTATTCCAGACGACCTCTCCGACGTTGACGCCGCGCCGCTGCTCTGCGCCGGCATCACCACCTACAACAGCCTGCGCAACAGCGGAGCGCGCCCCGGCGACACTGTCGCCATCCTCGGCATCGGCGGCCTCGGCCACCTCGGCGTGCAATACGCTGCAAAAAGCGGCTACCGCACCGTCGCCATCGCCCGCGGCGCCGACAAAAGCCCGCTCGCCAAGCAACTCGGCGCGCACATTTATATCGACAGCACCACGCAGGACCCCGCAGCCGAACTGCAAAAACTCGGCGGCGCCACAGTTATTCTCTCCACGCTCACCAGCGCCCAAGCGCTCGCCTCAGCGGTTGGCGGCCTCGGTCCAAATGGGAAGCTCATCGTTGTCGGCGTCCCCGAAAAGCCATTCGAAGTCAATGCTGGCGCGCTCATTGGCCGTCGCAGTTCCGTTGTCGGCTGGTCCTCCGGCACCGGCATGGATTCTGAAGACACGCTCAACTTCAGCGCTCTCACCGGCATTAAACCGATGATCGAAACCTATCCGTTGGAAATGGCCGAAGAAGCCTACAACCGCATGATGAGCGGCAAGGCTCGTTTTCGCGTAGTGCTCGACATCGCCAAATAGACGCCATCGCCAGATAATTACCATCGCCAAATAATTGCCGTCGGAAAATAACTGGATGCAGCCGGGTGCCGGGTTGACCCATCCTAAACGCGCTTTTGCGTTTAGGATGGGATACCACAGCCGTGACCCATGCGCGGCCGCCTCAACACCGCAGCCCGCTAACTCCGCTGCTACTCCGCTATAATTAAAACCATGCACCACCGCGCCCCACATCGCGCCCTCACCATCGCCGCCAGCGCGGCTGCGGCGGCTCGCGCCGCCTAGACTCCTGCCTCACCTCATCCCTAAAACTCAGCTTTCAGATCGCAGTTAACACTTATGGTGTCCGAGCGACGGGTTCGTCGCTCTGACCCCTGACCACTGATCTCTGATCCCTGTATTCTGGAGTCATCATGGACGAGTTTTCCCGCATTCAGCGCCTTCCCGCCTACGTCTTCAACATCACCGGCGAAATGAAAACCGCCGCACGCCGCCGTGGCGAAGACATCATCGATTTCGGCATGGGCAACCCCGACGGCGCCACGCCCGCCCATATAGTTGACAAGCTCGTTGAAGCGGCCCGCAAGCCGCCCACGCATCGCTACTCCGTCTCGCGCGGCATTCCGCGCCTGCGCAAGGCTATCTGCAACTGGTACAAGACGCGCTACAACGTCGATCTCGACCCCGACTCCGAGGCCATCGTCACCATCGGCTCCAAGGAGGGCATCGCCCACCTCTGTCTCGCCATTCTCGACTCGAACGACACCGTCCTCGTGCCCAATCCCAGCTACCCCATCCATATATACGGCCCGGTCATCGCCGGCGCGCACATCGTCAGCGTTCCCGTCCACAATCAGGAAAGCTTTTTGGCGCAGCTCGAAGAAATCATCCCGCGCATGACGCCGCGCCCCAAGGCCCTCATCGTCAACTTCCCGTCCAACCCGACGACGGAGTGTGTGGAGCTGCCGTTCCTCGCCCGTCTCGTAGCGCTCGCCCGCGAGCACGGCTTCTGGCTCATTCAAGATCTTGCCTACGCCGACATCGCCTTTGACGGCTACAAGCCGCCCAGCGTCCTCGAGGTTCCCGGCGCCAAAGACGTCGCCGTTGAGTTCTTCACGCTCTCAAAGTCCTACAACATGCCTGGCTGGCGAGTCGGATTCATGGTCGGCAATCAGCGCCTGGTCGGCGCCCTCGCCCGCCTCAAGAGCTACTTTGACTACGGCACCTTCACGCCCATCCAGGTCGCGGCCATCGCGGCACTCGAAGGCCCTCAGGAATGTGTAGCGCAGATTTGCGACAACTACCGCCGCCGCCGCGACGTCCTCGTAGAGGGCCTCAACAAAGCCGGCTGGGCAGTCACAAAGCCGAAGGCGACCATGTTTGTCTGGGCGCAGATTCCCGAGCCTTACCGCGACCTCAAGTCGCTCGAGTTCTCAAAGCTGCTGCTGACGGAAGCCAAAACCGCCGTCAGTCCCGGCATCGGCTTCGGCGACTACGGCGACAACCACGTCCGCTTCGCCCTCATTGAGAACGAAGAGCGGACAAGGCAGGCCCTGCGCGGCATCAAAGCCATGCTGGCCAAAGGCGTCGTCCCAGCGTAGGCTGAAGTTCCCAGATTTGTGCTATGGTGTGGTAGCAATATTTCCTACCGGGGTGCTCTTATGCCGTCTGTCGAAAAGGTCAGCATCGCACTTCCGCCGGAGATGGTTTCCATGGTTCGCGCGGCAGTTGACGCGGGAGAATACTCCTCCTCAAGCGAGGTGGTGCGTGAGGCCCTGCGCCACTGGAGCCGCCAGCGTGCTCTGCGCGAAAAAGGCCTCAAAGAGCTCCGCCGGGTATGGAAACAGGCTTTGCAGGATCATTCGCCGGGCGTGTCTCCCCATGGCGTCTTCGACCGGCTCGAGCGAAAGTATCAGGCCATCGTGGATACCGCGGAAAAGCGCTAAGCATGCGCCTCAAGCTCTCCCGCTTTGTCGAAGGCGACCTCGAAGCCATTGCCGATTTTATCGCTGAAGACAATCCGGAGCGGGCAGTTTCCTTCATACGGCGAATCCGGCATCAGATCCTCGAAATCGGCAAGCAGCCTCTTCTCTATCAGCTACGTCCCGAAATTGGTGACGGGGCGCGGCTAGCCGTCCTGGGCCACTATGTTGTCCTCTTCCGGGTTATTGCCGGGACTGTGCGAGTCGAGCGTGTCGTTTACGGTGGCCGCGAACTGCCGCACCTGTTCGGCATCCCGGAACCTGCAAAGCCCGAATGAACGCTGGATACACACGCCAACGCGATGAATGTAGCGCCAGTTCTAGCCCTCGGCGGTTAGGCGGATGAACGGGGTGGCACGATTCCCCGAATACACGTTCCTGCACGAAATTGGGTGCGCCGGATCTTGATCCTGAGATATGAACGCATCCCGTCCGCTCCCATGGAAATTCCTTTCCCATTTCCCGCTCCCGCGCTGTACTCTTGAGCCCGCTCTCCTTGGCCCGCGCAGAGCCTCACAGGCTAGGCAATCTCAACAATCAAACATTCTCGGGGCAAACATTCCCTGAGCCAACTTTTCCAGAGGAGGAAAAATCATGAAATTCATGGTGGTATGGAAGACTACCCCCGGTAAGTACAAAACCGCCCTTGACCAATTTCTGAAATCGGGCGGACCAGCGCCTGAAGGAGCCAAAACAATCGGCCGCTGGCACGTTCCGGGCTCAATGCTTGGCTGGCACCTCATTGAAGCGAGTGGCCCCGAGGCTCTTGCCGAGCACGCCGCAGAATGGGCTGACGTTCTGGAGTTGGAAATTCATCCCGTTATCGAGGACGCCGCTGCCGGAGCCGCAGCGAAAAAGGTCTTTGGCAAATAGCCCCCATGGGCATATCGCCGCTCCCCCAGCGGAGGAAGCCGATGTCAATTTGCAGCTTTTGCGGCACGACTGAAGTCATGCCTGATACCAAAATCCGCTCCGAGGGAGGTTATCGCGGGCTGAAAAACTAGCCCGCATCTCCTACTTTTTCCTGGTCATTTTTGTGCAACGGGCTGTGCAAATGCAGACCAAAACCCGCTCAAATCTTTAGATAATCCTGATTCTGCACAAGCCTTGGTGAAATCCACAAATTTACTTGTCTTTTGCACTTGCATCCACAGATTCAGCGGACGTACTGTCACTTCAACTGATGAGCCTTGTAGGGCATCGGGAGTTGGTCGCCGGAACGGTTGGTGAAACGAAAAGCCGATGAAAATCGGAGAATCACCGCCAGCCCAGCCAGAGGGTGAAACCTGGAGCGAAAGCTCAAGAGGGATCGCTGGCAGCGTCAGAAGATGCAAAAGTCGGTGCAAGCCGAAAGTTGTTTAGCTGACAGATCCGGAAGAAGCGCGAACCGGTGGAAACGGAATACTCATCGACGGCTTGCCGGCGATGCAAGGTTCGGTGGAAGCTAGGGGCGCATCAAAGGCCCAGCTGGAGGTAGAGGCGCAAGGCGCAAGCCAGGCGAATCGAAACCAGTAAAGCCGGATGGTGAAACAGCCGATGCGAGTCGGAGGATCACCACCGGTTTGGCAAACGGGGGCGACAGGCGAGCGCAAGCCCGCAGGTTGCAGCAGCAGAAGGCGCAAGCTGGAAGCTGCAACAGCAGACGGTGAAAGCCGTAGGGTGTTCTACCAGCCGAGCTAAAAGATCAGAACCCGGTGTGAGTCGGCGCTGATCGCCGGCCTAGCCGGTGGAGGGGTCGTTCGGTGCAAGCCGAATGGATCGCCATCGGACGATCGGAAGCGCGGTGCACCCGACGCGAGTCGGATATCCGCCACCGTTCGAGCTGAGCGAAGCCACACCGATCCGAGCCGGGGAAGTCGGCCTTCGGTCGAGCCGGAGAGCGGGCAAGTAGGCGTAAGCTGAACGCACCGTACCGGCGTAGCCAGAGGAGGGAGCGGCAGCGAGAGCTGCAAGGCTCGCCGCTGGGGTAGCCGAGGGACGCGACAGCCGGTTGTACTACCTGATCATCAAGATTGAGACGCCAGGGGCTTCGGCCTCTGGCGTTTTCAATTGTGGGCCATTTTTTTTGAGGGCTCGCAAACCTTGGGCCTGCTTTGGGTTTTGCCCTACACTGGCTCAGGGTATTTATGAAGCTCGGCCTGGGACTTTACCGGCACATGCTGAACGACGAGTATTATGCATTCGCCGTGCAGGCCGGCTGCACTCATGTCATCGTCCATCTCGTCGACTATTTCCGCCAGGGCCAAACAAACCCGTCTAACAATCCATCCAACAATCAGCCGACAGGCGGCAAAGATCAGCCCTGGGGCGTGGCCGGCGATCCCAACCGTCTTTGGACAGCCGCTGAGCTCATCGCGCTCCGCAAACAAGTCGAAGCCGCAGGCCTAAAGCTTGAGGCGATTGAGAATTTTGACCCGGCCCACTGGTACGACATTCTGCTTGACGGCCCCAAGCGCGCCCAGCATATGCAGAACATATTCGCGATTCTGCGCGCAGTGGGCGAAGCCGGCATTCCGACCTTCGGCTACAACTTCTCCATCGCCGGCGTTGCCGGCCGCACCAGCGGGCCATTCGCGCGCGGCGGCGCGGAATCTGTCGGCATGGATGGCAATGTTGACACGCCCATCCCCAACGGCGTTGTCTGGAACATGATCGTTGACCCGAACGCGCCCCCGGGCACACTGCCGACCATCACTCACGACGAACTCTGGCGCCGCCTGCAGCGATTCCTTGAGGAGGCGCTTCCTGTCGCTGAAAAAGCCGGTGTCCGCCTCGCCGCGCACCCTGACGATCCGCCCACGCCGACCATGCGCAGCCAGCCCCGGCTCGTCTATCAGCAGGCCATGTATCAGCGACTCCTCGACATTTCTCCCAGCCCTTCGAACATGCTCGAGTTTTGCCTGGGCACGCTCGCTGAGATGACCGAAGGCGACATCTACCAGAACGTCGCCCGCTATAGCAGCGAGCATCGCATTGCCTACGTCCACTTCCGCAACATCGCAGGCAAGGCGCCGCACTATCACGAGACCTTCATCGACGACGGCGAAGTGGACATGCTGCGCATCCTCTATATCCTCGACAAGAATGGCTTCAACGGCGTCGTTATTCCAGACCACGCGCCGCAGATGACCTGTGCGGCTCCGTGGCACGCGGGCATGGCGCATACCCTTGGCTTTCTGCGCGCCGGCCTTATGGCCATCGAGCGCGGTTTCAAGCCGGAGCCGCTTTCGCGCGATGCTAAAGCTTAGCTCACTGCTTCTCGCGCGTGGCTCTACGGCGATGAGCCACATTGAATCTTGCATGAAGCCACAGTTCCTTTCATTCTTGAAGTTGTATTCATTCAAGTTGGCGCCGTGAAACCGTTTAGTTTCGATGTCCTCATTCTCGGCGGCGGTGCTGCGGGCCTCATGGCCGCAATCGAAGCGGGCCGTCGTGGACGCCGCGTCGCGGTGCTTGAGCGTGCCGAGCGGCCGGGCAAAAAGATCCTCATCTCCGGCGGAGGCCGCTGCAACTTCACCAACCTGCACACGCAGCCCGACAATTTTCTATCGGCCAATCCGCACTTCGCTAAATCCGCTTTGGCGCGCTACACCCCCGCGGATTTCATTCGTCTCGTCGAGCGGCACCGCATCGCCTATCACGAGAAAACTTTCGGCCAGCTATTCTGCGACGGATCGGCGCAACAAATTGTCGACCTGCTCATGCGCGAATGTGCCGACGCCGGCGTGCGCGTGCTTGTGTCCACTGCGATCGGCGAAGTGCGCCGCGACGATTCTTCCGGAGCGTTCACCGTCGTCACTGGCAAAGAGGCCCTCACGGCGCCGGCAGTCGTCGTCGCCACCGGCGGCCTGTCTATCCCCAAAATGGGCGCGACCGGTTTCGGCTACGGTATCGCTCGCCAGTTTTCGATTCCCATCGAGCCTTGCCGTCCGGCGCTGGTTCCGCTCACGCTCTCCGGCTCGGAGCTTGCGCAATTCGCGCGCCTCACCGGCGTTTCCGCGCCGGTAGTCGTGGCATGCGGCAAGAAGAGTTTTCGCGAAAAAATGCTGTTCACGCATCGCGGGCTAAGCGGACCGGCAATCCTGCAAATCTCGTCCTATTGGAACAAGCCCGAGCCGACCCCTCGAGAATCGATCCACATCGACTGGTCGCCCGGGCAGCAACTGCTCGCGCCGTTGCGCGCGCCAAATGCGCCACGCGATCTGGCCGCATTGAAGGCGGTGCTGCGCGCACGTCTGCCTGCACGCCTGGCAGATGGTTTAGCCGGCCGTCTGCTTGAAGGGCCCGCGCCGCAGAGCTTTACGAATCGCGCTCTCGATCAGATGGAGCATCGTCTGCATTCCTTTGCCTTCACGCCCAGCGGAACGGAAGGTTATGAAAAGGCTGAAGTGACGGCCGGCGGCGTGAGCACCAGCGCACTGTCAGCACAAACGATGGAGTGCCGCAACGTGCGCGGACTCCACTTCATCGGCGAGGTCGTAGACGTCACAGGCCAATTGGGCGGATTCAACTTCCAGTGGGCCTGGGCCTCGGGCGCAGCAGCGGGCCGCGCCGTCTAGACCGCTTCAAACGCCACTCGCGTCAATAATGCAAACAAGGAATGTGAACAAGGTCCTATGCCGAACTCAAATGAACAGCGGCAGTGGGGCAATGTGCGTTGAGCTTTTGCTGCAGCATGGGCAACTCGGCGATAGATCCATCGGGAACGAGAACCCGCTGCGTAATCTCCCTCGACGAAGATCCATTGAACGATTCAAAAACGAACATCAGCCTAGCCGGCTGATCCATAGCGGCTGTCGCCTTCAGCAGGTATCTGCCGGAGAGAGTCCACGGCACGTAGGCCCCGTTGCAAAAAATGCCTTCATCGCCCATCCATGTTTCCGGCGCCGCCGCGAGCAGCCGCCGACAGCGCCGGTCGAAGTTGGTGCTTTTGAACCAGTACGCAACCAGCGCCAACAGAATCACAAAACCCGTCAAGCCGCCCACGATCTTCGCGTTTTCTCGCAGGCTTCCGCCGGTAAACAGAGCACCTAGCGCAAAAAGCGCAGCGCACAAGAAAATAAATCCCAATACGCCCTTCCAACTCCACGGGCCCTCCTGGGCTATCTCCCAGGCGCGTTGATTCTCCGCCCATTGCGTCCACTTTTCCGGCGCGTATTGCCAGTGCGCCCACGGGTTGGCCATCACCGCCGACATCCCGCGATCGTTTCGCCGTGCCATCATGTAGCCAATCGATAGCATCGGCCCGCATCCGACCAGCACAAATCCTCCCAGACCCACTGGCAGCCATTGCCAGCTGGACGGAAGCACCAGCGCCGCGACCGCGTTGATCAGCAAAAACATCACCAGTCGCCAAATCCATCGGTAGATCTTGTGTCGATTGAAGCTGACGAGCCTGGCCGACGCAGGCAGCGCGGCCACATGCGCGTCGGTGATGCGGACGATAAAAACGCTAGCCCCGCAAGAGAGCGCAATCACGGCCACGAGGCTCGCAATTCCCTCCGCAACCGGTGACCGGCTCAACGAACTATTCACAATTGCATAAGTCGCGCCCGCAACAACCGCGACGATCAGTAGAAACGCGCCCCCGAGCTTCAATGTGGTTTTGAAGGAGTAGAGCGGACTCTTCCGCCAGCCGGCGAAAGCGCCGGCGATGGTGAGGAAGCAGAAGATCAGCAGAGCAATTTGCATCCCGTGTTCCTTAGCCTGATTTCCAGATCAGGCCACATCTCATTTGCATCGCGCTGCGCAACTTGAATTGCCGCCCCGCATGAAACCCCAAAGTCTCTCTCAAACACGCGTCCAGTTGAGGGTTCGTTGAAGTATAGTGCAGCGAGGTGGATCGTATGACCGGCACATCCCTACCTGTGGCTTTCAGCTTCGCTTTGCCCATTTCGCTCGCACATAATGGATAGAGGTAGAATTACGGCTTGGTGAAAGCCGGAAGGGAATTCATTCACCTGATCCTCGATCGCTTCAGTCTCAAAGGCAAATCCGCCCTCGTCACCGGCTCATCCCGGGGATTGGGCGCAGCCATCGCCATTGCCTTTGCCGAGGCCAGCGCCAACGTCGCCGTGCATGGCTCAAGGTACGCTCCCGCGGCCATGCAGCAAAAGCTCCAGGCTCTCGGCGTCGAATCTGCCGCGCTTGTGGGCGATGTCGGAGACGCTGCCGTCTGCGCGTGCCTTGTCGAAGAAACCGTCCAGCACTTCGGCTCCATCGATATTCTGGTCAACAACGCCGGCATCATTCGCCGCTCGGCCGCCGCCGATCACTCCGAAGAAGATTGGAAGGCGGTCATCGATGTAGACCTCACCAGCGTCTTTCGCCTCACCCAGCACGCCGGCCGTCACATGCTCAAGCGCGGCTCGGGCAAAATTATCAATATCGCTTCGCTACTTACCTTTCAGGGTGGAATTCTGGTGCCTTCCTACGCGGCGGCCAAAGGCGGTGTTGGCCAGCTCACCAAAGCCTTCGCCAACGAGTGGGCCTCAAAAGGCGTCAACGTCAACGCCATCGCGCCCGGCTATATGGATACCGACAACACCGAGGCGCTGCGCAATAACCCCGAGCGCGCCCGGCAGATTCTGGAGCGCATTCCCGCCGGCCGCTGGGGCAAGCCTGAAGACCTCGCCGGCGCTGCCGTCTTTCTTGCGTCCCAGGCCAGCGACTACCTCCACGGCCACGTCCTAGTAGTGGACGGAGGCTGGCTCAACCGGTGATCCTATTCTTTGCTGCTGCTTGCGCACGCGGCAGCCGAGCTTGAGCCAGACGACACGGAGACCAGTCGATACGGAGAGTTGATGAGCGAAAGCGCAGTCATCTACACGGCCACCGACGCCACCCGGACCACCACGCCCGAGCCGGGCATGATCCGCCAGGTCCTCGCGTACAACCCGCATCTCATGCTCGTGCGTCACACCTTTGAGAAAGGTTGGAAGGGCGCTCGCCACAGCCATCCCCATCATCAAATGGTCTACGTCGTCCGCGGACATATCCTCTTTCAATCCGAAGGCAAAAGTTGGCAGATGCGCGCCGGCGACAGCATCGTCGTCGATGGCGGCGTCGAGCATGAGGCTTCCGCGATCGAACCATCCGAGGCTCTCGACGTCTTCACCCCTTACCGCCAGGAATACGCTTAGCTTGCGGTTGTTTCATTTTCGTTTTTGCCTTTCGTATCGCCCCCATGGGCTTTGGAGGTTTTTCCCGAATGTCGTCGAAATTCTGCTTGCTCGCATCGCTTGCGATCGCCCTCGCCTGCTCGGCAACTTTGATCGCGCAGCCGCCCCCGCGCAATCAAGGCATCATCGGCATCGCCCACATCGCCTTTCGCGTCAGCGACCTCGATCGCGAAATCGCGTTTCTCGGTAAGCTCGGCTACCAGGAGTCGTTTGCCATGACCGACGCCGGCAAACCAACCGAGGTCTTCATCAAGGTCAACGACCACGAGTTCATTGAGCTATACCCTCAAACCAATCGCTCGCAGCCCCTCGGCTGGATGCACATTTGTTACGAGGCCGGCGATCTCAACGCCCTCCAGCACTACTACGCCACCGAAGGCCTCAATCCCACGCCCGTGCGCAAAGCCGCCGCCGGAAATCTCATTTCCTCAATAAACGATCCCGAGCACGGCGTCACCGAATTCACGCAATACATGCCGGGCTCACGCCACACACTCGACATCGGGCAGCACCTCGGCGCCGGCCGCATCTCCAATGAGCTGATGGGAATTGATTTGCCCGTGATAGAGGGCGCCGCGATGAAAGAGTTCTATACCGACCTGGGCTTTGAAGCGGACGACACCAACGGCAACGTTCGCCTCACCACACCCGGCGCGCCCGATCTGCACATGGAACTGCGCCCGCCCAGCCCTCGCGCGCAGCCTGAGTTCCTCTTTCCCGTTGCGGACGCCAAGAAGGCATACAAAGCGCTGGAGTACGCAGGCGTGAACGCACAACGCAACAACGGCCTCGTCTTCGTCAAGGATCCTGACGGCAATCTATTCGTTTTCTTAGAGACCGGCGGCGACCAAAAACACAGGAATTAGCAGCGGAGCGCGGCACGGCCACACTACGCGCTTAGTGGATGGTCTTCGACTTACGCTGCATGTAATCCATCATCACGTACTGCCCCAGCGTCGCGGGCGTGGTGAAGTACGCCTTGCCGCGGCACATCTCTGAAACTTTGTGAACGAATTGCACCAGCCCGTAATCCTGCGCCAGCATGAACGTATTGATCATCACATTCGACCGCTTGCATCGCGCCACTTCTTCCAGCGTCTCGCTCACCACCAGAGGGTCGAGCCCGTACGCATTCTTGTAGATTCGCCCATCCGGCAGCGTCAGCGCGGAGGGCTTCCCGTCCGTGATCATCACAATCTGCTTCATGTCTTTGCGCTGCCGCGCCAGCACTCGCTGCGCCACGCGTAGTCCCTCGCGCGTATTCGTGTGCCACGGCCCCACCTTCACGCGTGCGAGTTGCGACACCGGCAACTCCTCCGCCGAATCGTGAAACAGCACCAGCGACAGCGAATCACCGGGGTACTGCGTGCGGATCAGATGAGAGAGCGCCATGGCCACGCGCTTGGCCGGCGTAAAGCGGTCCTCCCCATACAGAATCATCGAGTGCGAGCAGTCCAGCATCACCACTGTTGCGCACGAGCTCTGGTAGTCGCACTGGTGTACCTGCAAGTCGTCGTACTCAAGATTCAGCGGCAGCTTGAGGCCCTCGCGCGCAATCGCCGAGCTCAGCGTAGCCGTCGCGTCCAGATTCAGCGTATCGCCGAATTCGTATCTCCGAGACCCGCCGCTGGTCTCAATTCCTGTCGCCCAGTGCCGCGTGTCGTGGCGTCCATAGCTTGACTTGCCCAGTGACCCCATCAGATCGCGCAGCGTCTTGAAGCCCAGAAAGTCAAGGCTCTTGTCGGTCACTTCGAAGCGCACGTTCTCGTGATTCGGGCCGCCCGCATTGCCCACCTGCCCATTCATTTCGTCCATGCGCGTCGGGCCGTTCTCCGGCATCGCGGAGATGTAGTTCTCGCGCTCCATTCGCTCCAGTAATTTGTCAGTGAGTTCATCCAGCGAGCCCTCTGCCATCATCCGGTCGAGCAGTTCGCGCGTCTCACCGTCGAAGAAATCACCCGTCTCGAGCACGCGCCGCAACGCCTCGCGCAGGTCGTCCATGTTGTGGTCGAGATCCTGAAAGTCATTGAGCGGGTCGTAGAACCCAGAATCGAGCAGATAGTCAGACAAAGCCTGCAGCAGGCTTTCGAGATCGATCTCCGAAGCCAGATCGCCGGTATATTTCGTGTAATGAATCCGCTTCATCGCAGTTCCAGCTTTTTCGATCCCTCGTTCTCTTGTAGCGCCGGCGTCCCCGCCGGCTGTCGTGCGGGCGTCCCGCCCGCATCTCGCTGCTTCCCGCTTCAGTTCAACCCGCCGCCCCTGCGCGATTTCCGCGCGCGCTGCCAGTCTTCGTACTCCATCTCCATCTCCTTGCGCTCCGGTGGCGCATCTTCTCGCTCGCGCAGCCGCGTGCTCTTCTCCGCGGCAAAGCCGTGCTGCTCGTTGCGGCTCAGCTTGCGATGCGCCACCATCCCCTCCAGCAGAAATTCGGCCGCGGCCACCACCTGCGGTGCGGGATCTGACGGCTTCACGCCCAGCGGCGTCAGCTTTTCCAGCAGTCCCTGAATCCCCTTCAGCTCCTTCAGCGCAGCGGCTGCCGGCTGATCTTCGTCCAGCTTTACTTTCCCGCCCAAATTGAACCACTGCTCAATCTGCGCCGTGTCCACGCCCTCAAAGTAACGGCCGTACACCTTGCCCACCGCCGCGCGGATCAATTCGCGCACCACCGTATCCGCGCCGCGCATCTCGCCTTCATACTCCAGCTCCAGCTTGCCGGTGATTCCCGGCATCGCCGCGTAGATGTCGCTCACCCGCGGCAGCACCGGCACATCGCCGGTCAACAATGCGCGCCGCTCCGCGTTTGAAACCACCAGTTCCAGCGTTGAAATCGGCAGCCGCTGGCTCACGCCGCTGCGCTTGTCCACCTTCTTATCTTCGCGCGCGCTGAACGCCACCTGCTCCACCACCTCGCGCAGGTATTGCGGAATCTCGATCGCCCCATCGCCGCGCGCCGCCCACGCCTCCTGCGCGGTAATTGTCACGCCTTCTTCCAGCGTCTCCGGATAGTGCGTACGAATCTCCGATCCGATCCTGTCCTTCAGCGGCGTAATGATCTTGCCTCGCGCCGTGTAGTCCTCAGGGTTGGCGCTGAACACCAGAGCCACATCCAGCGCCAGCCGCACCGGGTAGCCCTTAATCTGTACGTCACCCTCCTGCATAATGTTGAACAGCGCCACCTGAATTTTTCCCGCCAAATCAGGCAGCTCGTTAATCGCGAACAGCCCGCGATTGGCGCGCGGCAGCAATCCGTAGTGCATCGTCAGCTCGCTCGAAAGATCTTCGCCGCCGCGCGCCGCCTTGATCGGATCCAGATCGCCGATTAGATCCGCCACCGTCACGTCCGGCGTCGCGAGTTTTTCCACATAACGTTCCTCGCGAGTGATCCACGCAATCGGTGTCGCGTCTCCGCGCTCGGCAATCAGGTCGCGGCAACGACGGCACAGTGGATGATAGGGATTGTCGCGAATCTCGCATCCCGCCACGTATGCCATTTGCTCGTCCAGCAGCGCTGTCAGCGCGCGCAGAATCCGGCTCTTCGCCTGCCCGCGCAGCCCCAGCAATATAAAGTTCTGCTTTGACAGAACCGCATTCACAATCTGCGGGATCACCGTATCCTCATAGCCCACGATGCCGGGAAACACCTTCTCCCGCGTTTTCAGCCGCGCCATCAGGTTTGAGCGCATTTCGTCCTTCACGCTGCGCGTCTTTATTTTCATTTCTGAAAATTGCTTGCTGGCGCGCAGTTCGGCCAGCGTCTGGGGAAGACCTGGCGTATGGGAATGAGTGGCTGCGGGCATTTGTGGCCTCCTATAAAAGTCTGCCGAAGAAGTTCGGTGTCTATGAAGAAGTTCCGTCTGTATTCAATAGGACGTTCGATGCGCGGAAACGGCGCGGCCGCATCGGCATTGTTTCGCATGAGTGTAAGAATCCGCCGCTCGATGGGCCGGCTCTGGTGGAGAAAGCTGTAAACGGCCGCTGCTCGGGGATCAGCACGAGAAACGAGCGGCGCGAAAAGCGAGAGGCCTACAACAATATTAAGTTAGACGCGCGAACGCAACCTGCAGGCAGTATGCGCCGATTTCCGCGATTCGCAAAGCCTGGCGCGATTCGCAAAGCCCGATCAGTATGCCGGCGTTCCGAGCTTTTCCCATTGATTTTGATTCCGCCTGACATGCCAGCAGGGATCCTGCCCTCCCTGCGGAAAAAGCGCTTCGGCGCAGGGCACGCTCGTGGTTCCCACATAGTCGTACTCCGGAAGCCCGCTTTTCAAGGGAACCTCCAAGAATTGGCTCACGGCCACCGTCGAGTGAGGTGAGCCACGCAGCTTGAACACCGTCCAATCCACCACGAACGCCGCCAGCGAGATGACTGCAATCGCCAGCAGAAACCGCAGTGCCCACAGCCCAAGCCTGCGCATCATCTTTCCACTTTCTACTTCCGTTCAGAATATACGCCAGCCGCGCGACCGTCTGTGCGCAGATCAATCCCTTCGGCGGGACATTCGCACTACGATTGCGTTCAGCGTTGATGCGCGCATCAACTTCCGCGCCAATGCGCACATTCCGGATTGATAGAATCCTCTGTCATCGCTCAGCGCCAAAAGGAGAGTGTGTGTTCCCTCCGGCCTCACTTTTCAAGTCGCATTTCAGTATCACCGCACAATTTGTTCTGGCCTCCGTCGCGCTCGTTCTCTTCGCCCAACCCACCAAAGCAAACGCGCAGAGCGACGCGGACGCCCAACAACGTGCCACGGTATCAACACAAAGCGCTGCGGCTCCCGCACAAAACGACCCCCTCGTCGTTCCCACCACCGCCGGTCTCATTCGCGGCATTGCCCGCGCCAAAGGCAACGCGCAGTTTCTCGGCATTCCCTACATCGACGATCACCTCGCCGATCTTATGGAGACTTACTGGACCAACTTTGCCAAGACCAGTGACCCGAACAGCTCTGGCGACCCAAACTCTGCCGCTCAGCCGCACTGGCCGGAATTCGATGCCGCGCAACTCTATCTCATATTCACCGAGGACGGTCAGGGCGTCGCAAGCGTCGGCCCCATGCGCGCCCCGCAATGCGATCTTTACCGAGATCCTCGCTGTGAGCATGAAGCATCCGTGATAGCGAAATCATCAGAAGGATTCAGACTGTTCCGGAGCAATAGCCGGCTCGTCTCCGTTGAGCGGCTATTGCTACAAACAAAAAAGGCGCGGCTCGCACCGCGCCCTCTTCGTCATTGGCGTTTTCTAGAAGCTAGAAGCTAGCGGCTAAAAGCTGCCTCTAAAACTTCACGCTCGCTGCCCGCGGCGAAATCCCGCTCAGCTCCGCCGCCCTTGCCTCTGCATACGCGGCCGCGCCCATCAGCGCCGTGCGGCTCTCCAGAATCACTCGCACCGGCATATTCACCAGCAACTGGCTCAGCCGCCCCTTGTCGGTGAAGGCCTTCATGAACGTACCGTCCTTCAGCTTCTCCAGAATGCGCGGCGCGATTCCTCCGCCAACATACAATCCGCCCACCGACAAAACTTTCAGCGCCAAATTGCCGGCTTCAGCTCCGTATGCCGAGACAAACATGTCCAGCGCCTTCACGCAAATCTCGCTCTTCGCCTTCAGCGCCGCATCGGTGATTGCCGCGTTCGGATCTTCCTCGGTCATCTGCTCTGCCAGCCATGCCGGCTCTTCCAGGCCGCGCACCTCGCGCAGAAATTCGTAGCAGTTTGTGATTCCCTGGCCGCTCACTACCCGCTCAAAGCTGATCCGTCCGTTGTATTTCTGCTTCAGGAAGCGCAGCAGGTCGATCTCGTCTTCGTTGCGCGGTGCGTAGTCCGAGTGCCCGCCCTCCGATGGGTAGGGAACATAATTGCGCCCATCCCACACCAGAAACGCCTCGCCCAGCCCAGTTCCCGCCGAGATCAGCGCCTGATTGCCCACCTGCCGGGCATCGCCCTCGCTCAGCGTGTAAATCTGGTCCGCGCCCAGCTCCGCAATCCCGTATCCGTTCGCCTGCAAATCGTTAATAAGGAAAACGTAATCAATCTTCAAATCGCGCGCCAGCTCGCGGCTGTCCAGAGTCCACGGCAGGTTAGTCAGCCGCAGCCGCCCATCCCGCACCGGGCCCGGCACGCCGAAACACGCTGACGTCACTTTGTCTGTCAACACAAACTCTTTCACGATCTCTTCCAGCCCCGAGTATTCCTTGGCCGGGAACTGCTTATCGCGCGTGTGCTTCAAATTGCCGTCGATAAAATCGAACAGCGCCAAATGAACTTTGGTGCCGCCTACGTCGCCTGCCAGAATCATTTCGTTCTTCTCCACCGCCCGCGATGAAACTTCGAGCTTCGGTAGGCACGACTTCGGTCATGCCGTAATCGTTGAGCCTTGAAAGGGCACGACTTCAGTCGTGCCATAAACGTCGCAAGTTGAGTGGGGCTTCAGCCCCCGTGGTTTCGTCTTCTGTTCCGGCGACCTACGAGTTCCGCTCCAGCACTCCGCGCCCTTCCGCATCCGGCGCGGGCAGAAAACTGGCCGCCGCCTGATCCAGAAGCAAGGTCAGTATACCGTCTACAGGTGTGATAAATTGGCTCGGCAGCCGCTCCGGATCGCGCGGTCCTTGCAACACCTCATTTAGAATCATCGCCTTATCCGCGCCGCTGATCAAGAAGAACACCTGTCTCGCCTGGTTGATGACCGGCCGCGTCAGCGTCACACGCCACATGTCCACAGCCTCCACGTAATTGGCCACAACCAGTCGTTTTGTCTCGTGCAGAGCCTCAGTGTGGGGGAAAAGAGAGGCAGTGTGCCCATCCGGGCCCAATCCAAGCTCCACCAGGTCGAAGCGCGGAATCTCTGCCCCCTGCAGCCCGAAGCTCGTCCTCAACTCCGACTCGTACCGTGCCGCGGCATCGTCGGGCTCCAGCTCGCCCTTCATGCGGTGAATCTGCTCCGGTTTCAGCGGCACATCGTCCAGCAGCGCCTCGCGCGTCATGCGGTAGTTCGATTCGGCGTTGTCCGGCGGCACGCATCGCTCGTCTACCCAAAACAAATCGAGCTTCTCCCACGGCATCCGCGGCCGCCACTCCTCACCGCGCTCGCCCAGCGCCGCAAACGCCGCCTTGGGTGTTGATCCGCCGCTGATTGCGATTCGCGCACGGCCGCGCGCCGCCACTGCTTTCTCGGCCTCTACGACAAAAAACTCCGCCGCGCGCCGCGCCAGAGCGGCAGCATTTGGGGCGACGAAGTAAACGATCTTCAGATTCTGAGGCATCAGCACGCACCTATGGCTTCTACGTTACACCCGGAGTTAGCTGACGATTCTCAATGAAATTCTTGCAATTCCACATTGGGATTCATTGCCCGTGTCATGGCAGCCCGGCGTCTATTCCTACAGCTTTGGCCACGCCTTTCAGCGCGACGTCGCGCGTCCACAACTGCGTACCTGGCGTAATCAGGCACGACGCTATAAGGTGGGCGTCAATTAGGCCTATGCCTTTTCCATAAAGCCGCCAGACCTCAATCATGCGCCGAACCTCGCTCAACTGCGCCGCCTTCACTTCCAACAGACCATCCAGTTCCGCCAGAGTTCTCGCGCGCTGGCGCACCGAGCCTAGCCCCAACTCGGCAACGATCATCGGATGCATGATGATCTGTTCGCTGTCCAGCAACCCCTGCATTCGATGATCACCGGCGCGCAGGTGATCGATCCAGACAGAAGTGTCGGCTAAAATCACAGGCGGTCCACTCGAGTACGCCGAACATACTCAAGGTCGGGCATGGTTCCACCAAGCGCTGCAAGTTGTTGCGACGCCTCCCGGTGGATCAACGCTTTCAGCGCCTCGCGCAGCAGCGCCGTCCGCTCCGTCACTCCCGAATATTCCTGCGCCTGACGCACTAATTCGTCATCCAGTGTCACTGTTGCTCTCATAATCCGAACCTCATATCACCAATTTTATCACCAAATGGTGACAAATATGGTGATAAATCGCAGTCGACAATGCTAAGACAAACAGAATCAACAGATAAATTTACGTTTGAAGGGCTGCCGAGCCTCGGTTAGCGCCCCAGGTAATCGCGGTACTGCGTCTCAAGCACGCCCGACGCCCGCGCCAGTCCGATCTTCGAAACGTTGTACGCGTACAGGCTCTCGACCAGGTTGTTCTGGGCGGCGGCGAGCGTGGCCTGCGCCGTCACAAGCGGCAAATTGTCATCTACGCCCGCATTCACGCGGTCAGTCTCGTCGCTCAACTCGCGCGTGGCCAGATCAAGATTCGACCGCGCGACATCTATGAGCTGCTTGTTCGCGCTCACGTCCAGCAGCGCAACTCGAACCTGCTCGTCGATATGATTGCGAAGATCGTCGAGCTGCGCGTTCGTCTCTTCCATCTTTGCCTTCGCAATGTCGCTGTCGCCGCGCAGTTTGGCCTCGCGAAAAATAGGGAAGGCCAAAGTCCCCATCGCCAGAAAGTCGCCATGCGTACCCGCGCCGTTCACGGTGCTGGTGCCGTAGTAGCCGCTGAAGCTCAGCGATGGCAGCCGCTCGCTGCGATACACATTGTGCAGCGCCTTAAACGCGATCGCCTGGTTCTGGTAGTTCTGGTAGTCCTGCCGGTTCTGGTAGGCCACGGCCTTAACCTCTTCCGGCGTCTGCTCCGCCAGTTCGCCATACGGAGCGGGATCGGTCAGCTCGATTACCTGCTCCGGATCGACGCCGATCTCGCGCTTCAGCAAAATCAAATCCTTCGCCTGCTGATTCTGTGCCGCGATCAGCGCCTGCTCCTGGGACTGCAATTGCACCTTCGCACGCAGCTCGTCCAGATTCGCGGCTACTCCGGCCACATGCGATTCATGCGCATGATCCACGAATACCTGCGACTGATCGACCAGCGCCTTCGCATTCTCCACGTCGCTCTCGTCGGCCAGCGCGCGCAAATAGGCCACGGCCACCTGCTGCACCACCTCGCCGCGCGCCGTCATTTTCGCAAAGTGCGCCGCGCGCACCGCCGCGTTCGCCGCTTTCAATCCCTGCATCACCGGTCCGGAAAACAGAGTCTCGTTGTATTGGATCTTTCCCTCGGTCAGGTAGTCGCGCGTAATCAGCGAGAGCCCCGCCGGTACGGTTCCGCCTGGAAACAGCGACGTAAACTTCGAGATCGTCTTCGGTCCGAAGCCCAGCGCCGCCAGATCGTGCATATGGTAGCCGGTGTCGCCGTCCAGCGTGATCGTAGGCAGAAACAACTGCAGCGCCTCATTCCTTTCGGCGTCGTAGGTCTTCTCCTCGTTCTCAACTTCCTTCAGACCGAGGTTGTTCTTCAGGCCGCGCTGGATGGCATCGTCCAGCGACAGCTTCAGCGGCTCGCCGGTCACCGGCTGCGCAGTCACGCTGCCCCAGAAGGGATTCTGCGCCGACGACGGGTTCTGCGCCCGCGCAACCACACCCACGTTCCCCGTCAGGGCCAAAAAAGCGACCAGAAATGCGAGAAGCTCCCCGCGCGGGACAAAATGTTCCTGTCGTTTCACTTCCATTATTTTCTCAGATGTGGTGCAGGCTCGAAGAGATTCACGCAATAGGCCAATATGTCGACGGCTCATGCAATATGTACGGCAGCTTCCGTGGCGCTTATCGGCAACCTGCCGGCTAGACCTGATACTCCAATACGTCGAGCGCTTCCTGATTCAGGCGGTCTGAGGCGGCATCGAGCAATTTAAGGTCTCGGGCTTCTGATGCTCGCCGCGCATTCGCCCGCAGGTACGCGAGAAGAACTCCCTCGACAAAGGACGATCGTGAGCCACCCTTGCCGGCTCGGCGATCGATCTCAGCTAGCAGGAAAGCGGAAAGTGTGATCGATATTTTCGTCTTCATTTCGTTGCCATGTCAACGGGGAGATCGGTTGTGGGTCAGTTCGAAGGGTAAGAGCTTTAGCCGCCTTTTCCCTGATCCCTGCCCCCTGATCCCTGACCCCTGCTTTTTTCACCCGCCCATGAACATTCCGCCGTTCACGTCAATCACGTGCCCGGTAATATACGACGCCGCATCCGATGCCAAAAACTTCACCGCCTGCGCAACGTCCTTCGGAGTTCCTCGCCGTCCCAGCGGAACCGTCGCCAGCATGGCCTTGGTCTGCTCATCGCTCAGCACCGCTGTCATCGGCGTTTCAATAAATCCCGGAGCAACAGCGTTCACTGTAATGTTGCGCGACGCAACCTCCCGCGCCAGCGATTTGGTCAACCCGATCAGCCCCGCCTTTGACGCCGCGTAGTTCACCTGCCCCGCCTGCCCCGCGCGTCCCACCACGCTGGCGATGCTCACAATCCGTCCCCAGCGATTTTTCAGCATTGGGCTTAGCAGCGCCTGCGTCAGCAGAAAAGCTCCCGTCAAATTAATGTTCAGCACCAGGTCCCAGTCCGCGCGCTTCATGCGCAGCATCAAATTGTCGCGCGTGATGCCGGCGTTGTTCACCAGGATCTCCACCTTGCCGAATTTTTCCAGGATCGCCTTCGCCCCGGCCTCAATCGATTCTTCGCTCGACACATTTACCGTGAACGCAGTCGCATCGATCCCCTGGGCCTTCAGCTCCGCCACAGTTTCAGCCAGCTTGGCCTCGTTCACATCCGCCAGCGCGAGCACTGCTCCCGCTGCTGCCAGCTCTTCGGCAATTGCGCGCCCAATACCCTGAGCTCCGCCCGTCACCAGCGCAATTCTTCCTTGCAAATCTCCCATATTTTCTCGTGACCTCCGCGCGCTCTTTGTCGCGAGCCGCGCCTTTCCCTTATCGATTCTTTCCAGCGCCAATTATAGATGGGCCGCCGCAGGCGATTGATTGCTTGTCTTTCGGGATTTACGGCAACTTCGCGCCCGAGCAGGCAGCCGCAACACTGCCACTCGCGCAGCACGTCAGCACAGATAGCTGAAGGCTGAAGGCTGAAAGCTGGCGGCTGTTTCTACGTCGGCGTAGCCGCCACCGCCACCGGCCGCGCAGCCAGCGCCGTACGCACCAGCTCCGCCGGCCACACATACACCGCCAGCCGCCGCGAGTAGTGCAGCACCGGCTGCTGGTCCGGCAGTTCCAGGCCCACCGAAGCCGCAAGGTCGTTGCGCTCGATCTCCGCCTCCGCTTCTTCCAGCGGCCACGACACATGGTGCAGATTCGCGCGGATCGGCTCTCCCGCGCGGTTGGTCGAGAAAATGCACGGCCGCTCCGTAAAGAAATATTCGAACGAACCGAGGCGTATGTTCGCCGTCTTCTGCGTCGGCCCCAATCCCCGGTACCGCGCGTTAAAGATCACCGGCTGCCGCGAGAACCGCCGGCGGCTGAAGAAGGAGAACTCCCGCTCCGAGCGCGGCTCCAGATGCATCTCAGCAAGGCAATATGGCAGGTGGTAGACCAGGTGCGCCGCCGCCACCGCAAACAAATTGCTCGAATCCACTGAGAAGCAGTAGAAACCCGGCGTGCCCGTAATCCGGTCGCGCACGTAGGTTCTTAAATTCAGGTCAGGAAAGTTGCGGAGGCCCGGAATCGACGGCACACCGCGGATCTTAATGCGGTCTAGCCAGAACGGCACTGCTCCCAGCCACGCCGACCCCTGAATCGTGTCCGCTTCAAGCCAATCCGGCAGCAGCGCCTGAATCTTTGCTGCGGCAATCGGCCAATGCGCAAACAGCAGATCGTTCCAGCGCTGGGTCATCGCCCAGCGTTCCGCCGGCAAGGGCCGCGGCTTGTGCGACGTCCGCACCAAATACTCCCGCATGGCTACTCCCGCGCTCCCGGTCGTCCGCGCTCGCTCCCGCAAGGCTCGTGCCTGCCCAAGCTCATTCCTGTCCAGTTCATTCCTGTCCAGTTCGTTCCTGTCCAGTCCGTTCCTGTCGGGGCTTCCAGTTGGCCGCCTGCGCGCGGGTACTCCCTTATGACGTATTCTGTCCGCGAGACCATCCTCATGTCCAGTGAATCTTCGCCCCCCTCCCCTGCGCGCAACCTGACCGAAGTCATCGCCATCCATGGCGCCGACCCCGAGATTCTCGCCTATGCCATGGCCAAGTACTCGCGCTCGGCTCTTTCCATGCGCGATTCCCTGGCCGAAATCAGCGCCCAGAGGGCCGAGCAGTTCCTCAATACCTTCTATTTTGAGTACGGACACCGGTCCATCGCCGACCTTGCTCACATCGCCTTCGCTGTCGAGCGACTCTCCCTGCTTGCCGCCATCATCCTGGTCGACGAGACCCGTTGGGACGGCCAGGAGCGCTCCACGCGCTACCAGAACTTCCTTGAATCCGGCTTCTATATCCCGGATTTCGCCGGCGACACCGACTCAAAAGATCTCTACGACCGCACCATTGAATCGCTCATGACCGCCTACAAGCGTGTCAGCCTTTCCGTCCTCGATCTCTTGCGCAAGCGTGTCTCGCGCCCCGAAGGCATGAAGCCTGAGGCCTACGAGCGCACCCTCCGCGCCCGCGCCTTCGATGTCGCCCGCTACTTGCTTCCTTTGGCCACCAACACCTCGCTCGGCCAGATCGTGAGCGCCCGCACTCTCGAAACTCAGGTCTCGCGACTGCTCTCGCACCCCGCCGCTGAAATCCGCCTGCTCGGCAAAAAACTGCGTGAAGCCGCCACCGGCCCCGCCTGGAACGTCAACGCCAAGGCCGCCCATGCGTTTGTCGAAGAGCTTTCCGCGATGCAGGATTCCGCCGCGCCCGCGCTCGCCGCTCAGGCCGCCGCGCTCTTCACTCGCGAGGTCCACGCCGCGCCCACGCTCGTGAAGTACTCCCAGCCCAGCGAGTACCTTGTCCGCACTGAAACCGATCTGTCGAAGTGCGCCGCCGAACTCCTCAAAGGCTTGCCTCCGGCCGCCGCTCCGCTCGTCGACCTCGTCGAGCGCAGCGAGCCGCTTGAAATCGAGCTTGCCGCCACGCTTCTCTACTCGGCGTGCCACCACCCCTACCGCCAGCTTCGCGACTTTCTCTCTGGCTTGCCCGCCGCCCGCAGTGCCGAAATTATTGACCTGGGCCTGAAGCACCGCGGCAAGCACGACGAAACCCTGCGCGCTTTTCAGGCTGGCGCCTCGCTCCGCTTTGACATTCTCATGGACATCGGCGGCTTCCGCGACTTCCATCGCCATCGCCGCTGCACACAAATCATCCAGGGATTCACCGGTCTGCACGGCTATGAAACTCCAGGAGGCGGCGATCTGCGGGATGTCACCGACATTCTCGCCGAGGCCAAAGTCCTCTCTGAATATCGCGCCGCCATCGGCGCCGCGCATGTGGCCGCCAGCACCATCGCCTCCAGCCACGTGCCTGAGGCGCCGCAGTCCGCGCTCTATCTGCTGCCCCTCGCCACGCGCATTCGAGCGCTCTTCAAGATGGACTTCGCCGAGGCCCAGTACATCACCGAGCTGCGCACCGGCCCCGCCGGCCACTTCAGCTACCGCCGCGTCGCCTGGGAGATGTACCAGAAAATCAAGGGCCAGTATCCAACACTCGCGCAGCACTTCCGCGTCACCGACTTCACGCGGCCCATCGATTTGTTCCAGCGCTAAGAGCGCACACTCCCATCGTGGTCTTGCCGGGCTAAAGCGGCCGCATCGGCTCGCGCGGTCTATTGCACGGTGAGAGCGATCGTGTTGGTCACAATCGTTGAGCCCGACGTGCCGGTGACAGTGATCGTGTATTGTCCTGACGTCGTGCCGGGGTTACCCCCTCCTCCGCCGCCACCACCACCTCCGCCGGTACCGCCTCCCGATCCGCCGCAAGCCGCGACTCCGCCCATAAACAAGATTGCGAACGCCGCGAACATGATCAGGTTTCGCCACAAACGGCGCCGCAGGGGCACAAACCAGAGGACGACGCAAGCCAATACCGGCGCGGCTGCCGAAGACCAGCGAATCCACGGTCCGGGCGGATCAACAACTTTCGCGGAACTCGCCGCCGTTGTTGTAAAGGTCAGAGTAGAAGTCGTCGCGCTGAATTGGAGAAGGTTCACGGAAGCCGGCGTAAACGTCATCGTGGGCAAGTCCTGCGCGCCAGCCGGGCTCGCTGTAATCGCCGCGGTCAGAGCAACAGTTCCGACGAAGCCGTTTGTCGGCGTTGCTGTTACGGTCAAAGTGTTCGATTCCGTAAGGCCCTTTACCAGATTGAGTGAACCACCGCTGACCGTAAATGCCGCATTTCCCGGCGCGGACACCGTTACGGCATCCGTTCCCGTTGCGGAAGTGTAGTCAATGTCGCCGCTATACGCGACTGAAAGTGTGCCCGCACCAGCAACAATTGTTCCAGCCGGAATGGTAAAGCTGGCAGTGCCGCTGGAACTTAGACCAGTCTGCAAAACAGAATATCCCGCTGTTAGGGTCACGACGCCGCTTGCTGCGGGCGCGCCCGCGCCGCCGCCCACGGATATCGTTACCTGGATCGTCTGCTGCGTCGAAAAGCTCGAGGACGATGGAATGATCGTGACGGTCGGCGTCACCTTCGCTATGTTGACCGTGCCCGTGCCCGAGGCGTTGCTGTAGGAATAGCTCGAGATCGAATCGGGTAGGTAACCTGCGGTGATGATGTTTGTGCCGCCTGCGAACGTTCCTGCTGGGAGGGTCACAGTTGCTGTGCCTCCTGCTAGAGTGCCGATTACGTCGGCGCCCATATCAGAGACGTTCACGCCGCCAGACGGTATCGGGTTGCCAGCCCCGCCGCTCACAGTCACCATCATAACCAGCGGCTCAATCGTCGTCGGGTTTTGCGTCACCGGCGTCAGTGTCACCGTCGGCGCGATGACTTGGGGTGAATACACCCCCACCGGGTCCGATCCTGACGCGCTGTTGTAAAGCGCGGTGCTTTGGGCATCGGGCGTATAGGTCGCGGTCACTGTGTTTGGCCCGAGCGGCAGAGTCCCTGCAGCCAGATTGATCGTTGCGCTTCCACCAGTGAGAGGCGTCGCCGGAGAAGCATAGCTGCCGGCCGTGACCACCACCGTTCCCGTCGGCGTTGGGTTCCCCGAGAACCCGTTCACGGTGACCGAGAAGGGCAATGGCTGCGCAATCGTGGGATATTGAATGTTTGTCGACACAGAGACAGACGGCGTGATTTTCGCGCCCTCGTTTTGGACTTGCACAGTGCCTGACACGCTGAGGTAGTTCGACGCGCTTGCAGCATCAGGCGTGTAGACCGCGGTCAACGTATCCAGGCCGACTGCCAGCGATCCAGCGGGAATGTTGATGGTCGCGCTTTGATTCACCAACGCCACCGGCCCGGAGCTATAACTTCCGCTCGTCACCGTGACTGTTCCCGTCGGGTTCGGATAGTACTGTATGTCAGTGACAAACACACCCACAGATAGGGATTGCGAGTTGGCGAAGATCGTCTGCGATGGATTCAGCGAGACTGCCGGCCTCACAGCAGGGGGGACAACAATGCTCAGCAGTGCAGTTGCCGAGGACGTTGTATAAATTGGCGTGCTCGCGGCGTCGGGCGTGTAATTGGCGTTGACGGTGTAGTTTCCAACCGCCAGTGTACCCGCCGGAATGTTGACGATCACGTATCCCGCGGTCAACGTGGCGGGAGGGGCAGAGTAAGTACCAATCGTCAGGGCCAGACTTCCTGTTGGAACCGGGCTTTCCGGAATTCCCCTAACCGTTACCCCAATTGAGATCGGCTCGTAAGTATTGAATGTTTGGCCCCCTGAGATCGTGACGGTCGGCGTCATGATCTTGCTGTTCGTCGGATAGAGGAAGATGAAGTTGCCCACATCCAGCGAACCCAGGCCTATTACTTCGTCGTATCCTGGACCCACTTCGTAGCCCGCCTGGCCACCGCTCAACCCGCTCGGCCCTGGAATGCTGTTATTGCACATGCTGGGCGTGCTGATATCGCACGATACCAGGGTGTTGGTATATAGCGCCTTGTCGTGAAAGGCGTCGGGGCCGCCGTACCACAACTGGTAGAGGCCTGGATTGAGGTTGCCCTGCGGCGCGCTTAGGCTCTGATCGAGCATCGCCGCGGCGCCGGCCATACTCGGCGAGCCTGCCGAAGTACCGGAGAAAACCAAAAACTCAATCGTGCCGTTGTTAAGGCAATTGCCGCCCCCAGCCGCAAAGCATCCAAAGTAGCCATCATGCTCTGAAGCGGAGAAGGCGACATCGGGCGTGTAGCGCCCCGCATCCGCCGTAGGAACTCCCGGAACGCCTTGTTGCCAAGTTGGAGTTGCGATCACGGAACTTACGCCCCCGCCTGAAGCGGCCACCGTGCTCGTTGTTCCGTTCCATGACTCGTTCCACCCGCCCTCGGGGATGTACCCGATAGCCGTGGTTCCAAGACCCACAGGTCCGGTCCAATAAGTGGCCCGACTCGATGCGTCGTTGAACTCGGTTCCCCCCACGCATGTGGCGTAGCTCGACGAGCAAACGTAATTCGGGCTGTTAGGCTTGGGGCTTGCCGGTGGCGCCGAGAAAGCCGCATCGCACCCCGATGCGCCCGAGTCTCCCGATGCCACGAACGTCGAGATTCCTTCCGCCGCGGCCTGCTGAAACAGCGAATCCCAGAAATTCACGCCCGATGGGCCCGCAGTCGATTCGCAGCCGCCGAAGCTGATATTCATCACCTGTACCGGTGTCGGCACCGTCTGCACGAGATATTGCGCGTCCACCTCGATGCCGCCGCTCGCCTGGGTCGTGACCACCAGAAGAAGTTGCGCCCCTGGCGCGACACTTCCTGCGCGTTCTATGTCCAGAGTCGCTTCCGCCTGGTCGCCAATCGAAACGCCCGAGGCCGGCGGCGATGTAAGCGCCGGTCCCGGATCGACTCCACCGAACGCCGTCGGCACCACTTCTGTCGGATTAGCAAACGTCGCCCCTGTCAGCGCCCTGAAATTTAAAAAATCGGCCGCATCGGTCCGTGAGCGCGCAACAATCCCGATCGTCTCGCCCGTGCCCGTGTAGCTATTTGGCACGTCGTAGATTACGTCAAAATCGCCCGGCCCCATCACATGCTCGGTGCCAGAGAGATTGATGTCCGGCCAATCCATCTGCATCACTCGCGTCCGGTTCTGCGGCTCCTCCTCAATCGTGTAAAGCCCACGAATCGCTTTGATCGCCGGCGCCACTGCCTGAGGCACCATCGGATCGGAAGAAACCGAGATCAGGTTGCTGCCATTGACGCGGTAGTTGTGCAGCTCGGTTTGGAAGGCCCCCGCAATCCCCGCCGCCGTGCCGCCGAAACCAATGAACGTCTTGCTCGGCGCCACCCAACTCACTTGCAGGCGTTCCGATTGGAGCCAGCCCTTGATTGCGGCCACATCTGTGTCCGACGGCCCGAAGAGGTCGCCGATCTCCGTCGCCGTCAGCCAGTGATGGTAGTCGGCCGAAGCGGGGTTCTGCTGGTCGGCCAGAAACTGCTGAAAAGCTGCTTCCTGCGCGGCTGGCCTTGCAAGCACCAGCGTCAGCCCTTCCAGCGGCTCGTCCGCCGGAAGCGGCCCTACATCGTTCGCCGCGTTCGCCCACTGCGGATGGTGATTGCGCAACGCCTGCACTCGCGAGAAGTCAATCGGCGTTGAAATCAGGCTCGGAGCCTGCGCAGCAACTGTGGAACCGAGGGCGAGGAAAAATAAAGTGACCAGAAAAGGAGTCTTGCTGCGAGACGGGAGATGCACAATCTCGCCGTCCCTCTCCGCATCTGAAGTGGAGGGTTCTAGGTTGAAAGACATTTTGAAACTCCAAGGCATGAAAGCAGGATTGGGGGCAAAATATCGGCGGCAAAACAATGGGCCCAAAAACTCATCAAACCCGGGCCTATCCCCGAGCCGCAATTCACCTGAAACAAACCGATTTTCCAGCGAATCCGCTTCAATTCTGGTAACTTCCCGGAATAATACACTAGCTCTTCGGCCGGCAATGTAATTTCTTCGTCTCATGCTCATTTCAACGCACGAGCCCACCAACCCCACCGCCGAAACAAATCACAAAACGCCGTTCTTCATGTCAATGCCTCTACTTCTTTTTTTCCATGCAAATCACTGAATCCACTGCGCAAATTCCACGCGCCAACTTTGCCGATAATATCCCCCACTAAGCGCATACTTGATCCATAAGCATTCAATCAGGTCTCGTCAGTCTGCCGCATGCCACCGGCTAACCACTGACCACTGTTTTCTTGCATTCAATCAGGACCTGTTTCCAAGAGCGCAAAACGGCGCTTCCGTAAACGCGTTTCCGGGTCTTCTCCGGCGCAGACCACGACAAGGAGGAAATTAATTAAGAAAAAAAATTTGAGATCTTTTTACGCATCGCTCAGGCCTTAAGTCCTCTGGAATTGATTAGACCTGCACCAAATCAAGTGCAAAGTAGCCGAAAAATCTGATAATTAAGTGGCAATTATTGCTATTGATTTTCTGGTAAACATTCGCCGCTCGGCCGCCGTCAAGCTGTTCTTGCCCAAGTTGCCCTTCACATACTCGGAGACATGCGGCGCCACTTCACGATCTCTCAGTCCCTGCACAAATCCCTCTTCCTGAAACTGCGTGTCGGCGCCCAGCGTGATCTTCTGTTCTGCCCTGCGCTGCTGCTTGGGAGCCACTGTCGGGTCCAGCAGCTTCAACGCCACTTCGCGCTCGGCCACCGTGGCCGCCTGGCTGGCCTGGGCCGCAACCACCAGCCCGTTGCGGTTCTCCATCAGGGCGTGCCCCTGATAGCTGGGAACCGCCTTGTCCGCCGTCGCCTTCTTGTACAAACGCGCATCCGGGTCCGTCGTTGACTCCACCTTGAAGAGCTCCAAGGGATGGGACAAGCCGGTCGGTCCGCTCTCCGTGATCGACGATGCCACCCGCTATGCCAATGCGCTGGATGGAACATGGACCACTCGTGCCGAGGCCGTACAGGAGCGGCTAACAGCGGCGTTTATCGACTGCGGCCTGCCCGATGCCATGGATCATGGCACGCCGTGGTGGAACACCAAGGCTGCTGGCGGCTGGAGCCAGTTGACGGTGTGGTTGATGAAGCAGGATATCCAGCTTCACTTCTGCGCCATCCGGCATCCCCAGACCCAGGGCAAGGTAGAGCGATTCCACGGTGCGCTGGAAGTAGCACGGCGCCGGCGTGGGCCTGCATCCCCCGAGCTTCACCAGGGATGGCTAGACTGTTTCCGCCACGAGTACAACAACCTCAGACCACACGAGGCACTCGCCATGAAAACCCCCGCCAGCGTCTGGAAAAAGAGCCAGCGTCTCTACCTGCCGCACCCGCCCCCATGGGTCTACCCGGCAGATGCCGAACTGCACCAGCTGACCTCCAACAGTGTCTTGCATCTGAGCGGAAGACGCTGGCCTATCAGCAGAACCCTGGGCGGAGAACAAGTCCAGACTATCCGAATCGCACAGCGCATCGAAGTCTTTTACCGGCACACCCTCATCCGCGAAATCGACCTTGCCGGCCAGGGTTCGACGGCCGTCGAACCCTGGCCGGCTAACCCAGAACTGTAAAGGATGTCCAGAGACAAAACGTAAGGCATGTCCTGGAACTTGACACCTGAAGGCGCCTGCTCCTTCCGACGTAAAAAGAGCAAAAAAGCAGGTACCCGTTCGGCTCGTCCGCTGGGCGGACTCACTCAGGATTACAGCGAGGGCGGCCCAGCGCGCAAAATCGTGCAGGAAATAGCGCGGAAAGGCCACTTAAGCGCGCGGAAAGGCCCGCCAAGCGCGCGCTAACACGCTATTCGTGAAATTACTCGCGACCCTTTCCTTCGAAATGTGAAATTCTGAACGACCATTTACCCCTGTTTTGGGAAATTACCTGGCGCACCACTCAACGATTCGTGACACTTTAAGCGACCATTCCGGCGTTTTTGTGACACTTTATGCGACCATTTCGTGGAGTCCAGGTCGCACAAAACCGAACATTTCGTGCGACTTGAGCGGCATTCTCCCGGCCTTGAAAAAACACGCCCCCTCCGCTCGGATCTCATCGCAGCTCCGCCGCGTCCTCCGATTTTCGCGAGTTTCTAGACAGGCTCGGCGGGAGTTTGTTGCTGGGAGCCGGGCAGCATGGCTGAGCAGGTGCGGCGGACGGCGACAGCGATGACGGCAAGCGCGAGGGCAAGAAAGAGAATGTGGCTGGGGAGGACGATCCATTTGGGGCAGGGGACGACTGGGGGTTGAAGGAAGGCATGCACACCGTAGACGAGCGCTCCGGCGGCTCCGATGCTGAGGGTGTGAAGCGGCGTCCACGAGATGCGACGCGAGAGCACCCAGAGCAGAGACAGAAAGATGAGATCGGCGGCGAGGGTCCAGGCTACTGCGCCCCAGTTGCACTGGAGCGGCGGGAGCATGACGGCTGCGCCGAGGAGGAAAGTGACTCCCGCCATGAGCCATGGTGATGGAACTGGGCGAGAGCGAGCGGGGCTGGTTGCGTGAAAATTCGCGGCGTCCGGATTGCGGCTGGGAGCAGGGGCAGGGATGATGAAGGCGACAGCGATGAAAGCGGCGATGACGAGAACGGAGACGATGAACTGCGCGTGGGTGGCGCGGAATGGGTCGTGATGGAACTGGAAGTAGGTGTTGATGGCGCAGCCGAGGGCGAAGAAGGCGGCGGCGAGGGAGAGGCCGATTTTGCCGAGCCAGGGCGCGGGGCCGGACTGGAGTGCGGGGGCGTGCTCTCCCACCCTTTCTGAATCCGATGAAACGGATTCAGAAAAGGATGGGGCAACCGGATAGAAGCTGGCGGGCGAGGGATTGAGTCCGGCGGGTGAAGGGAAGAGGCCTTCGGCGAGGGCGATGGAAACGCCGATGCTCCAGAAAGGGTGGACGTTGAGCATGAAGAGGGTCCACCAGGCGCTGATGCCGAGCGCGGGAATCCAAGCGTGGGAGAGCAGGTGCAGCCCGAGGTAATGCGTATTGAAAAGCGATTGCGTGGTGAAGGCCTCCTCGATGATGGCGTAGGCGGCGCCGAGGAGAAGGATGGTGGGCCAGCCGCGGTGGGAGCGGCGGGTGAGCTCGCGGATGAGCAGCGCGCCGCCTCCGTACATGGGCGCGAGGGTGACGACCAAGAGGAGCCAGGTGGCGGGAAAATCTCCGAGGAGAAATTCGGCAACGATGGGCGCGAGGAAGAAGAGCGTGGCGGCGGCGGGAATGTTGCGATATGGCTTGGGCATGGAGGCCTCAGTTGACCATAGTGGGGCATGACGCAGGGGGAGGGTCAAGGGGAAAGGCAGGGAATACGGAGTAGGGAAACAGATGGGTTTGTGCTATCCCACCCTAGCCCACAACTGTCCGGTTAAAAGTCGAATAGAATCAGTTGGCTGGGTTGGATGAGGTTTGGATTTGTGTAGTTGGTCTGCTGAAGTGCCTGTGAAATGGGCATTTTCTCGAATGAGGTAACGGAGAGCACTTGCAACAAAGTGTAGAGCGATCCCGGCAGATTGAGGCGTTTTTTGACGATGGCGACCAGCAGGTAGACCGAGATGGCGATCCAAATCTGGGTCTTGACGGCATTTTCGCTGGTGCCGAAGAAGACCTTGATGCGCAGATGTTGCTTGATCCATTTGAAGAACAGTTCGACCTGCCAGCGACTTTTGTAGAGAGCGCAGATGGTTGCGGCCGGCAACTTGAACTGATTTGTGAGGAAGATAAAATTCTTGCCTGTCTCGGGGTCGCGAAAGCGGATGCGGCGCAGGTAGCAGGGGAAATCTCTATGGCTTCGGTATTGGTTCAGCGCGACGGTCTGATCGGCAAGGATTCCGCGCTGTTTGTCTGTCGGGCTGGAGTAGACGCGGCGGGCATCGAGATTGCGCTTGGCGCGGGTAACGAAGAATGCACCGGCCAGGTGGATGCGATAGAAGCGGTCGAAGTCCAGATAGCCGCGATCCATGATGTAATAGGCGCCGGGCTCGCAGACGATCTGGTCGAGGATCGAGACATCGTCCTTCAGGGCAGTGGTGATGCGGATGAAAGCGGGAATCGAGCCGCGCAGGTCGAGCAGCGTGTGCATCTTGATGGCCGCATCGGTGGGACGGAAATGCGCCCAGGAAAACAGACTCAGACACAACTCGATGGTGGTCGAGTCCAGCGCGTAGGCGGCGGCGTTCAGGTCAATACCGATGTTCTCCTTGGCGTAGAGCTTGCGAGCTTGTGCCATCAGGCGCTGGGCCAACTCGGCGTAGATGCGCCAGTCGCGCAACTCGTTTGCGTCGGCCAGAGTGGAGCGGCGCACCGGTGTGCGAAAGCCCATGGCGTAGAGCTTGTTGGGCTGCGCGTTCAAACATGCCTCGATGTCCCGCAGACTCTCGCGGAAGGTCAACTGCGCGAAGGCCATGGCGCGATACTGGTCGGCGCAACTGAAGCTTCGCATACGATGGTCGCCGCCATGACGGACGACACTGCGAGCAAACGAGGTCCAGGGAACGAAATCCATCAACCGCGCAAACAGCAGCTTGCCTGCATTCATCGCCGCCTCCAGAGAGAGCCTCTGGAATCAGCATCGCGACAATTTCAAATCGACACCACCCAAAAACAACCGCAACTCTACGCAGATCACAGAGTTGCCGAGAACAAACCAGAGGTTAACCGGACAGTAGTGACCCTAGCCACAAAAACAAATGCGTGGCGAGGGTGGGGCGCCCGAACTTTTGCGGAAGGGAGAGAGCGGATTGCGGGCGAGGTTGGGTTTGTGCTTTCCCCGATCTCAGAATCGAGACCGGGGGCACCCGATTTTTGGTGGGAGAGCGAGCAGGAGGGTGAAAGCAGAACGGCCAACCCGCCTTGCGGGATGGCCGTTTTAGTTTGGTTGCAGCAAAGGCGACGAACTCGCGATTGCCGAAGTTTAGCGTTCGCCTTTGCGCCAGTTGACCAGGTCGCCGAGCGTGGTGGTGGAGCTGGAGACTGGCTGTTTGTGTGGTTGGTCACGCCTGGAGTTTTGCTTCGAGTCTTGTCTGGAGTCCTGCCCGGAGCTTTCGCTGCCGGGGCGTGCGGCTTCGTGGCTTTCCGATGTGCGCATGCTGAGGCCGACCTTTTTTTCTTCGACGTTGATCTTGATGATCTTGAAGTCGCCCTCCAGACCCTGCTCAAGCGGAGAGTGGCCGTCGACGGGATCGCCGGCCTCTGAGATGTGGCAGAGACCTTCGACGCCCTCGGCAATTTCGACAAAAGCGCCGAACTGCGCGGTGCGCAGAATTTTGCCGTGAACGATGTCGTCCACGTGGTGGGTGGCGAAGAAGCTCTCCCAGACATCGGGCTGCAATTGCTTGATGCCCAGCGAGAGGCGGCGATTCTGCGGCTCGACGCCGAGGACAACTGCCTTGACCTTTTCGCCCTTCTTGACGATTTCAGAGGGGTGCTTGACGCGCTTGGTCCAACTGAGGTTCGAGACGTGGACGAGGCCGTCAATACCATCCTCGATTTCGACAAAGGCGCCGAAGTCAGTGAGGTTGCGAACGCGGCCCTCGACGAGTGCGCCGATGGGGTATTTGTCGGTGAGGCTTTCCCAGGGGTTATCGAGAAGCTGCTTCATGCCGAGCGAGATGCGACGGTCGGCGGGATTGACGCTGAGGACGACAGTGTCAACTTCGTCGCCGGGCTTGACGAGCTTGGAGGGATGCTTGAGGCGTTTGGACCAGGTCATCTCAGAGAGATGAACCAGGCCTTCAATGCCCTGCTCCAGCTCAACGAACGCGCCGTAGTCAGTGACGGAAAGGACGCGACCGTGAACTTTGGCACCGACGGGATAACGCTCCGTGGCGTCGAGCCATGGGTCGGGCGTCAACTGCTTGAAGCCGAGCGAGACGCGCTGCTTTTCTTTGTCGAACTTGAGAACCTTGACCTGAATCTCATCGCCGACGTTGACGAGATCGCGGGGGTGGGTGAGGCGTCCCCAGCTCATGTCGGTGATGTGGAGAAGGCCGTCGATGCCGCCGAGGTCAACAAACGCACCGTAATCGGTGAGGTTCTTGACGGTGCCGGTGAGGATGGCATCTTCGGCGAGGTGCTCCATGGTGGCGGAGCGCTTGGAGTTCTGATCTTCCTCGAGGAGTTCCTTGCGGCTGACGACGACGTTGCCACGCTTTTTGTTGAGCTTGATGACGCGGACTTCAATCTGCTGACCGAGATAGGTATCGAGATTGCGCACGGGGCGGATCTCAAGCTGCGAGCCGGGCAGAAACGCCTTGATGCCGATGTCGACGGTGAGGCCGCCTTTGACGCGGCTGACAACGGTGCCGGTGACGGGCGTCTTGTCGTTCGCGGCTTTCTCGATGGTGTCCCACACGCGAAGGCGCTGGGCCTTCTCATAGCTGACAAGGTAGCCACCTTCGGCCTCCTCGCGCTCGATGACAACCTCAATGATGTCGCCGGGCTGGAACTTGACGGCGCCGGTATGGTCGAGCACCTGATCGAGAGGAATGAGGCCCTCGGACTTGAGGCCAAGATCGATGACCAGATACTTTTCGGTCTGCTTTTCGACTTTGCCTGAGACGACCTTGTCTCCGTAAGCCTCGACGGCAGCGGCCTCGGCGGCCTGCTCGCGCTCGAATGCGGCGAGTGCCTCAGAGAAATCGTCGGCAGGCTCGGCAGAAGTAGTGGCGGCACGAGTGGCAACAGAGGCCGGGGCTACTGGCGCAGGCGTTTCGGCGACTACTGCGGGCGCGGACTCGACGGCGGCTTCCGCCGCAGGCTTTTGCTCGGCTGCAGGCTCGGTTGGGGCATCGGCGTCCAGGGAGGTTCGATCGACAACTTCGGTATTGTCAATACTCGATGTGGAGAGGTTGGACGTGGATTCAGGCGACGGCTGGGCGATACTCGGTAGAGCTTCGCTCGGCAGAGATTCAAGCTCCGTCGCAGGGTCAATGGTTGGGGTTTCCAATTCGATGTTCAGGGTTATGCTCTCGGTTTCGGGATTGAGGACGTTTGCCATTACGGGCTGCTCCGGGACTGCATGCTCCAGCGATGAATTGCTCCAGATTGCTCTGAACGCTGGGTGGCCCCCACGCTGAAATTCCGCGTTCCGGTCGCCTTCAGTCCCTTGACTTGCCCTCGCGCCGCGTGACGCGCCGGTGATGTCATCCAAAGGAAGCGCCGTCCCCATATAGATGCATTGGGGTGAAACACGGCGGGTTTCCTTGGGAAACGCCGGCAGGCAACGGCATGCTGGGAGGGCGGCCGCAACTCACTGCTGGAATCCGCGCAGGAAGCTACATCGTTAGTGTAGCAACCTCGGCAATCGAGCGTCAATCGAGCAGGTCGAAACAAATGAGTCAGGGGCGGCTTGGCGGGATGAGGTGCGTGGCGATGGCGCGAATTCGCTTGCGGAGTGGCCAGGAGGTTGGCTGTTGAAATTGGGACGAAGGGGTTCTACAAATGAGGACAAGGAGTAGTAGGTCAGTTTGGAAGAACCCTCCCTCAGGGGCTGAAGCTTCATTGGTTCGACGCAATATAGGGCACCCTACTACGCTCAGGGCAGGCTTTGAAGTCGAGCCCCTCAAAGCACATCCAAACAGATCCACTACCGGACCATGCGGGTCGGGAAAAAACGGGGTGCGTTCGTAAGAACAGGACAAAACCGGACACGAGAACACTTCTATACTGGATCGGGCACCGCTGGATTGAATTTGCTGGATAGGGCCGGACTGGATAGGACTGGGATGGATCACCTTTGGACACCATGGCGTTATGCCTACATCACCGCGGCGGAGACGGCGGAACGGCGCGGCGTGCCTAAAGCTCTGGATGCGTGGCCGGGCGATCTGGGCTGCGTGTTCTGCAATCTGATGGCGTCGATTGACTACGCGATTGCGAACGGAATGGATCGCGACAAGGCTGAGGCCGCGGGCGGGCTGGTTCTGCGCGGGAAGCATTGTTTCATTTGCCTGAACGCGTTCCCGTACACGTCAGGACATGTGCTGGTGATGCCCTACGCGCACCTGGACCGGCTGGCCGCGCTGCCGGCAGAGACTGCGCACGAGCTGATTGATCTGGCGCAACGGACTGAACGTGTTCTTGACCGGGTCTACAAGCCGCACGGGTTCAACTTTGGAATGAATGTTGGCCAGGCTGCGGGGGCGGGCGTGGCTGGACATATTCATATGCACGCGATGCCGCGCTGGATTGGCGACACGAGCTTTACGACCACCGTGGCTGAGACGCGCATATTGCCGGAAGATCTGGAGACGACGTGGAAGCGGCTGCGGGAGGGGTTTGGGGAGGAGCAGTGAACAAGGGACTGGGGACTAAGGGACTAAGCGAGTGAACAGGGAACAGAAATGATCGAGGGGTCGTTGGGAGCGGATGGCGGTTAAATCTTCCTTATTTGCGATTCCTTAATTTGCGGGCGGCCAGCATTAAGCACTGGGCAGTATGATGAGTGGGCCGTGAAGACGGCGACGAGGGATTGATGATGAAACCGATGAGGAAATTGATTTGTATATGCGCGGCGTTAGCGATGACGTTGAGCGCCGCGACGGCCATGGCCGCCGACGTGACGGGAACCTGGACGGCGCAGGCGACAGGTCAGGACGGCAGTACGATGCAACTGGCGTTTTCGTTCAAGCAGGATGGCGCCACGCTGACCGGCTCGGTGCAGGGGCCGATGGGCGATGCGATGGCGATCACCAACGGAAAGATCGATGGCGACAAGTTCTCGTTCGACGTGTCGTTCAACGGGATGACGATCAACCACCAGTGCACCGTGGAGGGCGACACGATCAAAATGACGACGAAGAGCGATTCGGGGGATTTCCCGGGGATGCAGTTGACGCTGACGCGAAAGACGGATGCGCCGGGAAAGCCTACGGCGCCGACGGCGCCAGCGCAGGCGCCGCAGTAACTGGGATTCGCTACCGGCTATTCGATGCGGGACGCTGCCACGAAATCTCTTGGTGCGGGCGTTGACGCCCGCACGACAGCCGACCAGGAGACCGGCGCTACAAGTCTGATGTGTCCGGCTCGTCTGCGCTTGCGGCGATGGCGAGTTCGGGCTGGTCATCTCCGGCGGAGTCAAGCAGGTTGCGCGGAAGCGATTTGGTGGTTCTGATTCCGAGATCTTTAAGCATCTCCACCTGGCGGAGAAGATTGCCGCGCCCTTCGCTGAGCTTCTTCATCGCAGCAAGATAATTTAGATCGGCAGTGCGCAGACTGGAGCCGACTTTTTCTAAATCTGCGACGAAGTTGACGAATTTGTCGTAGAGTTCCGCGCCGCGATCCATGACGTCGCGCACGCTGCGTGCCTGCACTTCCTGCTGCCAAAGAATATTGACGATGCGGATGATGTAAAGCAGGGTGGTGGGGCCGACGAGCAGGACTCCATGCTCATAGGCATCGGCCCAGAGCGCGGCATCGTTCTGCAAAGCGATGAGGAAGGCCGGCTCGACGGGAACGAACATGACGACGAAGTCCGGCGATTCGAGTCCGGGTAGGCAATGATATGCGGCCTTGGTCAAGCCCGAGATGTGGCCGCGCACGCTGGCCAGATGAAGCTTGAGCGCGGCATTTTTTTCGGCGTCGACGGCGGCATTTACGTAATCGGTATACGCAGTGAGAGAAACCTTGGAATCGATGATCAGATTGCGGCCGCCGGGCAAGAGGATAATGACGTCGGTGCGCGCGGATTTGGATTTTGCGCCGTCTTCGCCTTCGAGGCCGGAGAAAGTTTGCTGGAAGCTGTATTGCTCGTCTTCGCGCAGGCCGGCTTTTTCAAGCAGGTCGCGGAGGATGAATTCGCCCCAGTCGCCCTGTGCTTTGGCGGAGCCGCGCAGCGCAGTGGCAAGGCCTTTGGCTTCCGCGGCGAGCTGCTGGTTGACGCTGCCGAGATTCCCGATCAAGCCTTCGAGTTTGGCAACGCCGACGTTGGAATCGTTTTGTGCCTTCTCAACTTTTTCGCGAAACTCTCTGATTTGTTCGCGCAGGGGGTTGAGCAGATTTCCGAGTTCTTTCTGGCTGCCTTCGGAGAATGTCTTCGAGTTTTCCTTCAAAATATCGGCCGACAGAAGCTTGAACTGCTGAGTGAGCCGATCAGCATTCGCTTTTTCGTTAGCCAGGTCGGACTCGAGTTTGCTGTTCTGACGCGTGAGCTCGAGAATTTCAACAGTGCGCTGCGCAGACTCCGCGCGGGAGGAGTTCAAGGCACCCGTGAGGTCGCGATTGCTCTGTTCGAGAAGCGCCTTTTGGGTGCTGGCCGAGACGTTGCGCCAGAAATATCCGGCCAGGATTCCCGCGATTGCGGCGGCGACTCCAACGATCCAAAGCGGCATGGTTCTGTCTGTTCCTCTTCGCCAAATATACCCCTCTATATACGCCTCTGGAGTTGTGCATTTTTCGCTGTTTGGCGGGTTTGGGGTTCGGGAGCGGTTATTCCCTATTTCTTCAAAGGTTTCCCCACAGCAGGAAGCCTTTACACCCCAAGGCGCGGCCAGTAGACTTGAAGATTCGGGGCCATGCGCAATTTTTTTGGCGCGGTGGTTGTCATTGCTGGCTACGGGCCGGTATGGTAGGTTCGCGGGGCGAGCGTTACCCGCTAGCGTTGTTTCCCGTTCCCGAAGCGTTTTCCTAAGTTCCCAATATCACGAGGAGAGGTACGCATGGCTGTTGATGAAAAAGTGAAGCAGATCATCGTCGAGCAGTTGCAGGTGGACGAAGCCGAAGTGACACCCGGTGCGAGCTTCCAGGAAGATCTGGGCGCGGATTCGCTGGACGTGGTCGAACTGGTGATGCAGTTCGAAGAGGCGTTTGACATGGAGATTCCCGACGAGGACGCCGAGAAGATCAAGACGGTGAAGGACGCCATCGATTACATCGAGAAGAACGCGAAGGGCGGCAAGTAAGCGTTGACCCAGGCAACCAACCGCAGAGTGGTAATCACAGGCCTGGGGCTGATCTGCGGTGTCGGCAACACCGCTCCCGAGGTATGGCGGCAGATTCTGGCCGGGGCCAGCGGCATGGCTCCGATCAAAGGATTTGACGCTACCGGATTCCCGGTGACGTTTGCAGCCGAGGTCAAGGACTTCGACCCGCTGCAATTCCTTGAAAAGAAGGAAGCGCGCAAGATGGGGCGCTTCATCCACTACGCCTTTGGGGCCACCCATGAGGCGATGGAGCAGTCTGGCCTGAAAGTTACGCCAGAGATCGCCGAACGAGTGGGAGTGTTTATCGGCTCGGGGATTGGCGGATTTGAAGTTATTGAGCGCGAGCACACGATTCTGCTGAACGGCGGCCCGCGCAAGATGTCGCCCTTCTTTATTCCGGCAGCGATTGTGAATATGGCCGCGGGGCAGATCAGCATCCGCTACGGCGCGCAGGGCCCGATTTCTGCGACGGCCACGGCCTGCGCGACCAGCGCTAACTCGATCGGCGACTCGGTGCGCATGATTCTGCATGGCGATGCGGATGTGATGATCGCGGGCGGAGCAGAGGCCGCAGTGACATCGATGGCGGTGGGTGGATTCGCGGCCATGCGCGCGCTATCGACACGCAACGACGACCCGACACACGCCAGCCGCCCCTTTGACAAGGACCGCGACGGGTTTGTGATTGGCGAGGGCGCGGGCATTCTGATTCTCGAGGAGCTGGAGTTTGCCAAGGCGCGCGGAGCGAAGATACTGGCCGAAGTGATTGGCTACGGCATGAGCGCCGACGCATACCATATGACGGGTATCGCGCCTGAGGGCGCAGGGGCGCAACGCAGCATGCGGGCTGCACTGAAGGACGCGGGCATACGGCCGGAAGAGGTAGGCTACGTGAATGCGCACGCGACGAGCACGCCGGCCGGCGACGGCAACGAATCGCTCGCGATCGAGAAGGTGTTTGGCGAGCACGCGCTGAGCCACAAGCTGAAGATTTCGGGCACGAAATCGATGACGGGACATCTCCTGGGCGGCGCGGGGGGACTGGAGGCCGGCATTTCGGTGCTGGCGCTGGTGAATCAACAGATTCCGCCGACGATGAATCTGGAAAATGTCGATCCCGAGTGCCGGTTGGACTACGTGCCCAACAAGGCAATCGCACATTCGTTCGACATTGCGCTGTCGAATTCATTTGGATTTGGCGGGATTAATGCGACGCTGATCATGCGGAAATGGGAATAAGGCAGGGAATAGGGAGTAGGGAACAGGGAATAGGGAATAGGGAATAGGGAGTAGGGAACAGGGAATAGGGAATAGGGAGTAGGGAACAGGGAATAGGGAATAGGGAATAGGGAATAGGGAATAGGGAATAGGGAATAGGGAATAGGGAATAGGGAATGGAAGAGCTTCATGGCCTGGCGAAAGCTGGGCTTTTGTTTTTTGCGGCAAAATGCCTGACCGTTAACTGAGCGCGAGCGATGGATTCGCAGAGAGGTCAGGCGGGGCAAAGTCGCGGGCAAGCAGGCGTGGCCATGCGGCGGCGGCGATCATGGCGGCGTTGTCGGTGGAGAGCGCGAGCGTGGGGAATGCGATTTGCAGTCCGCGGCGGGCTGCTTCGGCGATGAAGCGTGCGCGAAGTTCGCTGTTGGCGGCGACTCCGCCGGTGACTAGGATGCGGGTGACGTGTTGCGACTCGGCGGCGGCGAAGGTTTTTTTCATCAGGTCGCCGATGACGGCGTGTTGAAAGCTCGCAATCAGATCCAAGGTGGGCTGCGGGCAGAGCGCGAGAGCTTCTTCGCGGGATTGTGGCGGGTGAGGTGTGGGTTTGGGTCCGTGGCTTCCCACCCTTTCTGAATCCGCTGATGCGGATTCAGAGAAGGATGGGGCAACCTCGGTCTGTGCGAGGGCTGAGAACTCAGAGAAGGATGGGGCAACCTCGGTCTGTGCGAGGGCTGAGAATTCAGCAATGGATGGGGCAACAGGGAAGAGGTGGCTGGCGCGGGCTTTGGCTTCGTCGCGCAGGCCGTGCAACTCCACGTAGCGCAGGACGGCAGTTTTGATTCCTGAAAACGAGAAGAGAAAGTGCGGATCGAGCCGCGCGATGGGCGCGGTTTTTGCGGCTTTGGTGCGCGCGGGTTTGCCGCCAAGGTGGGCTTTTGTTTTGATCTGCGCGAAGGTGAAAGGGACGGCCTGGGGATTGCCGAATTTGGCGAGTGCGTCGATCCAGGTACCGCCGGGATAGCCGAGGCCGAGAAGCTTGGCGACTTTATCAAAGGCTTCGCCGGCCGCGTCGTCAACGGTGCGGCCGATGAGGGTGTAGGTCCAGACGCCGTTGGCGGATTGCGCGAGAAAAAGGTGAGTGTGGCCGCCGGAGACGACGAGGGCGAGGGCTGATTCGGCGTTGGCGCCGGGGCGGAGGTCGCGCGATCCCACCCTTTCTGAATCCGATGGCGCGGATTCAGAGAAGGATGGGGCAACCTCGGTCTGGGCGAGGGCAGCGGACTCGCGTTCGGGCTGGGCCGCGGGGTCGGGCAATCCCACCCATTCTGAAGCCTCTGATACGGATTCAGAAAAGGATGGGGCAACCGCAGAACTGGAGTTGAGATTTGTTCTGTCCCAGGTCTCATCCGCCGCGGCGGAGAGACCAGGGGCACCCTCTATCTGAGCGTGGGTTGCGGATTCGCGCTCGGATTCGCACGCGGACTTGGCCGCGGGGTCGTGCAATCCCACCCTTTCTGAATCCGCTGATACGGATTCAGAGAAGGATGGGGCAACCTCGGTCTGTGCGAGGGCAACGGATTCGCGTTCCTGGAGAAGGACGGCGTGGATGTGGCCTTCGAGATGATTGACGGCGATGAGCGGGAGGTTGTTGGCATAGGCGAGGGCCTTGGCGTAGGTGATTCCGACCAGAAGCGCTCCGGCGAGTCCGGGACCGGAGGTGACGGCGATAGCATCGAGATCGAAGAGGGTCACGTGGGCTTCAGCGAGCGCGGCGCGGACGACGGGGACAATGGCGCGAAGATGCTCGCGGCTGGCGAGCTCGGGGACGACTCCGCCGTAGCGGGCGTGGGTGGCGATCTGCGAGGCGACGACGGAGGAAAGCGTCCGCGCTCCGCGCTCGACGACGGCCGCGGCGGTTTCGTCGCAGGAGGTCTCTATGCCGAGGATGAGGCCGGAGCCGGGCATATTTTCAGTGTAGTGGGCGGAGTGATCTGCGCGAGCGAGACAGCAAGTCGGCGAGTCGGCGGTTGGCTGCGTTCTGGTGCGCGGAGAGCGAGAATAGATGTAACGGCGATGGTGGGAAGCGAACAGTTCGAGGCGGCGCTGAATATTGTGGAGACGTTGCGTGCGCGCGGGTACGAGGCGTATCTCGCGGGAGGATGTGTGCGCGATTTGCTGTTGGGGCGCGAGCCGGCAGACTACGACGTGGCCACGAGCGCTACTCCTGAGGTGGTGCTGGAGATGTTTCCGCGGACGTTTGCAGTGGGAGCGCATTTTGGGGTGGTGCTGGTAGCCTCCGGCGGTGGGGCAGACGGCGCTGGCGCGACCCATACTTTGCAGGAAAACCCAACGGAGGAATCGACTGACAAGGAGCCAGTGGGTGGGATGTGTGTGACCGAAGTGGCGACGTTTCGTACGGATCTTGCGTATTCGGATGGGCGGCATCCGGATGGGGTGCGGTACACGAAGACCGCTGAAGAGGATGTGCAGAGGAGGGATTTTACGATCAATGGGTTGCTGCTGGATCCGGTGAGAGCATTCCCTCAGGGGCTAAAGCCCGGAGCTTCAGTGGCCGGTGATGTACGGGCTGAAGCCCGTACCCTTCAAACTGAAACCGGTACCCTTCAGGCTGAAGCCCGTACCCTTCAGGCTGAAGCCCGGACCCTTCAAGAAAAAGCAACCGCAGGTCCCCGTTCGACTCCGATCGCTTCGGCGATCTGCGCTCAGGGCAGGCTTTCGACTTCGCCACTCGCAAAAAACGCGAGTGGCTCCCCTCAGGATGACAAGTCATTGGGGAAACGGACTGATTTGCGGGGGGCGGTTCTGGATTATGTGGGCGGGCTGGCGGATTTAGATGCGGACGTCGTTCGCGCGATTGGGCGGCCGGAAAAGCGATTTGAAGAAGACCATCTGCGGATGCTGCGCGGGGTTCGGTTCGCGGCGCGGTTTGGATTTGAGCTGGAGGCGGAGACTAAACACGCGATTCGTTCGCTGGCCTCAAAAATCCATGCCGTGAGCCGTGAACGCGTGCGCGATGAGCTGACGAAGATGCTGACGGAGGGCCATGCGCGGCGAGCTTTCGAATTGCTGGATGAGACGGGATTGCTGAGCGAGGTGCTGCCGGAGGTGGCGCGGATGAAAGGCGTCGAGCAGCCGGCGCAGTTCCATCCCGAGGGCGATGTGTGGGTGCATACTTTACTTCTTTTAGATCAATTGGAGCCGGGATGCAGCGAGACGCTGGCGTGGGGAGCGCTGCTGCACGATGTGGGCAAGCCGCCAACGTTCAGGCGCGCTCCGGATCGGATTAGGTTTGATGGGCACGTGGAGATTGGCGTGGCGATAGGCGCGGAGATCTGCCGGCGCTTCCGGTTTTCGAACGAGGAGACGCGGCAGATACTCGCGCTGATTGAGAATCATATGCGGTTTATGGACGCACAGCGAATGAAGGAATCCACGCTGAAGCGGTTCTTCAGGCTGCCGCGGTTTGAAGAGCACCTTGCGCTCAACCGGATGGATTGCATGGCAGCCAGCGGAAATCTGGATAATTGGGAGTTCGTTCACGAGCGGTTTTTGTCGACGCCGGCGGAAGCGGTTAGGCCTGAGCCGTTGATTACGGGGCGGGAGCTGATTGCGGCGGGCTATGCGCCGGGAGCGCGGTTCAAGGAGATGCTGCGCGCGGCCGAAGATGCGCAGTTGGAAGGGACGATTGCGACGGCTGAGGAAGCGCTGAAGTTGGTGCGCGAGCGGTTTCCGTTGGGAGCGGTTTGATTGCGGAAGAAGACGGACTACAGAGGCTGAAGAAAAAGCGCGAAAAAAGACATCCCTCAGCGGCTGAAGCCAACTCAATTTGCGGCGCGTGCGGCACGGCTAAAGCCGTGTTAAGAAAGCGCTGCTAGAAGCGCATACGCAGGCCGATTTGAATCTGGCGCTCGCGGTAAAAGTCAGTGCCGTTGATGTTGAGCGGCTGGCCGAAGGCTGGAGTGGGGAGGCCGGTTTTGGAATTGGTTTTGAGCCCGGTCAAGAAGTTCAGCGTCGGCAGCGTGGCTGAACCGCCGAGCACGCGCGCCGGGCTCCCGGGCTCGATGATATAGCCGGTGGTTTCAATTTTGGTTACGTTCTGGTGGTTAAAGAGGTTGAAGCTCTCGGCGAGGATCTCCAGTTGCCGCTTTTCGCCAAGGTCAAAGCGCTTGCTGAGGCGCAGATCGGCCTTCCACGCGTTGGGATAGCGGAAGGTGTTACGTCCGACGTTGTAGGAGCGACCGTCGCTTCCCATCCCGTACACGCGATTGTCGCCGCCTGAGCCGTTTATGCCAGGGCCCAGGCCGACGATGGCCGAGCCGGAGCTGGTGAACTCCTCGGGCAGCGAGCCGGAGGTGCGCATTGTGAAGGGCAGGCCGCTGTGAAATTGCCCGATACCGGAAATCATCCAGCCGTTGACGATGGGCCCGGCGAAGTCGCGCAGCTTCCATGGCGCCTCATAGGAGACCATCGCGGCGGCGGAGTGACGCACGTCCAGGTTGCTGGTTCCATACTCCTGGCTGAAGTCGTTATCGGTGTCGACGGGGTCCAGCGGGCTCCCGTCCGGGTTCCAGTCCATGGCGTGTGCGTAGGTATAATTTGCGCGGAAGTTCAAGCCGCGACGGCCATAGCGCGTGAGCTTGACCATAGCCGCCTCATAGGTTGAATTCGCTTTGCTCTCCATCGAGTTGACTTGCTGGTAGTTTGGATTAACCCAGCCGGCAACGCCTGTACTCGCAGTCGACGCGTAAAAGGGAACTGTGATCTGCGCGGCCTTGATAGGCCCCAGGCCGAGGTTGCCGCATTTACCGTTGGTGTTGCTGGAACCCGGCGGCGTGGATGGAGTCTCGTCACATACGTTGTAGGTGATGGTCTGTGGCTGCTGCGACTGGGGGTTGGCCGGCGAGGCGAGATTCGTGGCGAGATTCGAATCGATGAAGACAGGCAGGCGGCGGCCGAGCGAGAGCATCATGCCCGCCGTAAGCTCAATGCCGCCCGGCAGCGGCTGCTCGATGGCGGCGACAGCCTGATGGACCTCGGGGTTGCGGAAGTTCGTCGCGAATTCAACCGCGCCCGGCTTGACGACGCTGGCGGGCGGTCCAGCGAGGACGTAAGGAAACGGCGGGGCGGAGCTGGCGCCATCGATGAAGCTATTGCCGTCGGTGGGCCGGAAGAAATAACTGAGATCACCATTGAGTGAGCCCGTCTGGGTGAGCGCGGCCTCGCTGGTGGCGTTTGCGACGAGGCCGTAGTACATGCCGTAACCAAGGCGCAGCACCGGCCAGCGGCTCCGAGCGCTGCCGATGGCGAGGCTCATGCGCGGACCCCAGTTATTGCCGAGATCGGGCATCTTTCCGGCTTGCGGCAGATCGGAATTGGCGAGCTTGGCTAGCGGCGGAGGCATCTGCTCGCGCTCCCAGCGCAGGCCGATAGAGAAGACGGCGAGCTTGTTCGGCTGCCACTGCGCCGTCCCGTAACCTGCCCAGTCGTTGGTGCTCAAATTCCAGTTGGTGGGACCGATGGTTTGCGAGAAGTACGAGTAGCAGGGCTGGCTGCCCAACGCCTTGTCGGTCGCGCCGCAACTGTGCTGCACGGCGTCGTTGTTAGGATTTTGAAGGCCGAATTGCTGAAACACCAGTGCGTCGGAGATGAAGTCCTCCACCTTGGAGTAGACGTAGGTTCCGGTCTGGTTGCGCAATTGGCTGATCGCATCGGCGTTGTGGTCGAGTTCGAAACCGGCCCTGACGAGCAGCTTGTTGTGGACCCAGTCGAGCATCTCCTGTCCGCGGACGAGGTGCTCATCGGGATAGTCGCCCTGCCCAAAACGCGCGGGATTGCCAATGGTGAGGCCGTAGCGAGAATCGACGACGATCTGGGGCAGCTGGCCGTAGGCATTCGCCGCGAGAAAAGTTTGCTCGAATGCAGACGGCGCATCAGGCTTTGCGGTGAGGACGGCTTGCTCCGCGGAGCCTTGCGTGACGGCCAGCAGGTTGGGCGTGAGATACGCTTCCCAACGAGCCAGCAGCCACTGCTGACCCGCCTCGTTGGAGCCGAAGCTGTGGTTTCCGTAGTTTTCCGAGACGCGGGTGAGACCGCCGCCGGGAGCGTTCCAGTCGCCGCCGATGCCTTCGAACGTGAAATGATGACGCTCGGCCGCCTGCCAATCGATGCGGCCAAAGCCGACCCACTGCTCGGCGGTGCGGGGCGCGGGACCCAGCAGGCCCGACAAGGTTTCCAGCATTGTTGAGTAAGCCGTCAGCCCCTGAACCAGGCCTGAGACGCAGTCGGGTGACTGCCCTCCCGCGACTCCCAGCCGTGCGCTCAGCACTTCAAGTTGGCAGTCGGTGGGCGTTTCAAAGAACCCGGCGGGGTAGGTACATTGGCCATTGGCGTTCAAATTCCCGCAAAGGTCCAGGGGATGTTTAACCATGGCCAGCCCCGGATCGTTGCGGTGATAGCTGTCAAGAGCCGCGAACCAGAAGAGCTTGTCGCGGCGGATAGAGCTGCCCGCACCGAGCCCCCAAACCGTATTGTGGTCCGGCGGCGTATACGGCTCCGGCGTGAACACCGGGACGGAACCGGATGGATTAAATGTAAGGTTTGCCGGCGCAGTCTCCGTGACCCACTGCGTGTAGGGGTTCCGGGCGCCCCAGGTGTTCTGGCGATCAAAGAGGAAGCCCTGGCCGTGGAAGGCGTTGCTGCCGCTTTCAGTGCGAATGGTCGTGCGCCCACCGGCGGACCGCATAGCGTCGGCCTCCACGTTGCCCGCGACGGTGGTTACCTCGCGGATGGCGGCCTCGCTTACGCCGAGCCCACGCGCACCGGCCCAGCCCTGACGCCCCGATTGCATTGTTGAGCTTTGCGGATCGGAATCCGCGCCGGAGGCGCGCAATCCGTCGCCGGCGAAGACGCCGAAGGCTACGCCGATATTGGCGCCGTCGACAGCGATTCCGGCCGATTGCTGAGAGCCACGAAAGGAGGACTGTGACCCATCCGCCGAAGCGCCGGCGGTGGGCGTGTCGAGCAGAAACTCCTGCCAGCGACGGCCGCTTGCGGGCAGGGCTTGTAACTCTACAGCGGGGATGGTGGTAGCAACGGCAGGCGTGACAGGGTCTGGCGGCTGCGCGGCGGCAATGGTCGCAGCGACTGGAGGCGGATTGAGCAATTCTGGGTTGAGCAACGCCGCCTTCACGATGCTGACCGGCAGTGTTGCAGCGGCGGCAAAAACGGGTGTTGCGGCGACCTTAAGCTGGAACGGACGCTGAGGAGTAATGGAGAGCGCAAGCAGTGTTGCCGTGGATTGGGTTTCGAGCGCAGGGCGTAGCGGCGGAGCGATGGGGAGAGGTTGCGCGGGCTGAATTGTGGATGGTGCGGCCGGCTCAAATGGCGATGCGGCAACGGTGGGTGAGGCTGGAGTTGTTATTGGGGTGCCGGGCGGAAAGGTGACCGGCGGGGCGGCGGCAGGCGGGGCAATGACACGAGGCGCGGCGACAGGCGGAGCAATTTGCGTGGACTCTGTGGGCTGCGTGATGAATTTTGGCGGAGTTTGCGTGGGTGCCTCGAACCGTAGAGCCAATTGTGGGGGAGTTTGCGTGTGAGGCGCGAGGGGCGCAGAGGGATTGGAGGCGATTTCTCCGGTCGATATTTTCAGTGGAAGGAGGCTGAGCGGTTTTTCGTTGACTGACGCGATGAGTTGGGGACTGGTTGTGTTTAGGGCGGGGCGAGGCAGGGTCAGCGGTGGAATCGGCGCGGTGGCCGTCGCGCTTGTTGCAAATAAGAGAGCCGGAACGGAGGTAAGCGAGGACGGCGTGGTTTGGGGCGCGGCGGGGCCGGCTACGGCAAGACGGGGTGTGGCGGCATGCGGTATGGCGGTGCGGGGCATGGTCGCGATGGCGACGGGGGGCTCAAGAATCTGTGGAGGCACCGAGGCCTGAAGCAACGGGGGAGGGACGGGATCGAAGCTCATCGCGGCCTGCACGCGGGCTTCAATGCCGCCGGTAACGACAATTCCTTCAAGGCGGCCGTGGCCGAGCTTTGTCGCGTCGGCGTCGAGAGTATACGAAGCTGCATCGAGCGAGCGAAAGCGGAAGACGCCGTTCTTGGATGTGCTGGTGCGGATTTCTGCGCCGGTGACCTGGTTGCGCAGGACGAGTGTGACGCCGGCGAGCGGGGCCGAATGCAAATCGGTAAGGCGACCGGCGAGGGAACCTGATTGTGAAGACTGAATCTGCACAGAGTGCTGTGGGGGAGATTGGGCCGGCCCGGATTGATCCTGACCTGATTGAGCGAGGGTCGCCGTGTGGGCGCTCAGGCAGAGCGATCCCAACACCAACGAGTGAATCCAGTTCCGCTTTGCCCCAGCCATTGAAAGCTCGCTCAGGCGGATCCGGTGAAAAAGCAAACAGGAAGAAAGGACAAATGAGAAAGCCGGTCCGCTCTGGCGGCGGATGCGGTGGGGGAGGGAAAAATTTCTATTTCTTGCCGCCCAAAATGGGTCTCGGAGAAGATTGCGAGCGATTCTATGCCCGAAACGGGTGGCGGAGAAGTAATCTGCGTCACACCTGCGGATTTTTTTTGCGAAGGGTAGAGATGGAGAGGTTGACTGCGTGACGATGCCGCCGCCGATCGGCAGGCGAGGTAGTGGGTCAGTTTGAAAGATGTTTCCCTCGGGGGCTAAAGCCCCAAATCATTTTGCTCAGTTTATGTACGGGCTGAAGCCCGTACCCTTCAACTGAAGCCTGCACCCTTCAAACTGCCCCAGCACGCAGGGCGGGAGACCAGCGGAATGGTTCGGTAGACTGAAGAGACGGCGCTTGTGACGGGATCGCGCAAGTGCGGCGGGAGCAACGACGCGCAAAGACCCCATGGGCCGGAAAAAGACCTCGTTTGGCGATATGCAGGTTTGGCGACTTTCATGTTTATTGACGAAGCCAAAATTCGAGTGAAGGCCGGCGACGGCGGAAACGGCTGCATGGCCTTCCGGCGCGAGAAGTTTGTGCCGCGCGGGGGGCCGTCGGGCGGCGATGGCGGGCGCGGCGGCGACGTCATCATGGTGTCGAGCCAGAGGCATAATACGCTGATTCATTTCCGCTATAACCCGGAACATAAAGGGCAGCGCGGCGAGCACGGCATGGGCTCAAATTGCACGGGGCTGGATGGCCGGTCGGTCACGCTTCAGGTGCCGGTGGGCACTTCGCTTTACGACGCGGAGACCGGCGAGCTGATTCACGACTTCCAGGAGCCCGACGAGCGGCTGGTAGTCGCGAAGGGCGGACGCGGGGGCCGCGGCAATCAGCATTTTGCGACGAGTACACACCAGGCTCCGCGAGAGCATGAGCTTGGGCGCGCGGGCGAGGAACGCAGTTACCGGCTCGAACTAAAACTGCTGGCCGATGTGGGGCTGGTGGGGTTGCCGAATGCGGGCAAGTCGACGCTGATCTCGCGCATTTCGGCGGCGCGGCCTAAGATTGCCGATTATCCGTTTACGACATTGCAGCCGAATCTGGGCGTGGTGACGGTGGGCGAGGAGCCGGATCAGGAGTCGTTTGTAGTGGCCGATATGCCGGGGCTGATTGAGGGCGCGCACTTGGGGTCGGGGCTGGGCACGCAGTTCCTGCGGCACATTGAACGCACGCGGGTGCTGGCGCATCTGGTGGATGTGTCGGACGCGTCGGGAAGGCCCGATCCGGTGGAAGACTTCAAGCTGATCAATAATGAACTTGCGAGCTTTACCTCTAAAGGAAATGAGGCGGACGAGCGTCCGGCGCATCCGCTGGCGGAGAAGCCGATGATTGTTGTGGCGACGAAGATTGACGCCGCGAATCCGGAGAAGCTGAAAAAGCTGGCTGCGCACGCGAAGCGAAAGAAGCTCGAGTTCTACGCGATCTCGGCGGTGACGGGCGACGGGATCGATGAGTTGAAGTGGGCGCTGGCCAAGCGTGTGCGGCCTGGCGAGGCGAGCTGAGACGGCGGATCGCGCGGCGCGAGCCTATTTGACGGCGATTGCCAAGTATCCCGATGCGGCCGTGGCGAACTGAATTTCCCTTACATCTAATGACATGAAGGCTGAGCGAGATTTAATGACAGGATGGCTGATCCTGAAACCCGTGATTTGCCGTCATGGATACAAAGTTTTGTGCGCAGACGAGAATCTGATCTTCAAGCGGCGTGCTGTGGAAGGTGTCCGGCGATATGAACGAGGCCGCTTTGCGGGTCGCGACATACTGATCGCTCAGGGTTTGCATGTTGTTAAGTTCGGCTGAGAGCAGCGGGTATGCGCTGCGGTCGTCGTCAGTGGATGCGGCGGCGGAGGCAAGAGACAGGTTCTTCTCCGCCAGCCGATGCTGCGCGGATAGCCAGTCTTCCGACAGCGGAGAGTTACTCTGCACTGCGTTCACGACGGCAATTCGCCATTCCCGGATCACCCCCATCTCTTCAATGCCCGCCTCAGTGAAAGCTCTTGAGAACCCCGCCTTTGCAGCGGGCGTGGATGCCTGCTCGGTTGCATTCGAGGGATGCAGGGTGAGGATCGCCCGGTTGTCTTTGAACGAGAGTGTTCCTCCGGTCAGACGCGCGAGTGCCTCGACCTCGACATACGACTTGCCATTGACCTGAAGAAGCTGAGTTTTGCCGGCGTGGCCCGCGATGGTGAATGTGGGACCGGGTTTTGGTGCTTGAGAGTCTGCATGCAGGGGCAATATCAGGGGAGCAGTCAACACAATCGCAATCACGGCGCTGATTAGTTTCATGAGTTTTTCCCTCGAGCATCACCTCTTAGGTTCCCAGTACCCGGCTCAACAAACTGTTCAATGTTGGGCATAGCGGGCTTGGCGGGGTTGCGGTGGACGAGCCGGAGAGGGCCGGGCTCCGTTGACCAATTGCGAAGCTTAGCCAAATTGGCTCTTCACCCGCCGCATTTGGCGTTGGCGAAGATTTATGCCGAGGGCGCTCCGAAGAAGACTGCGGGCGATACGTTGAAGCGACGGCTGAGGCGCGCGATGTGGTCGCGGTTCAGATGGCGTTTGCCGGAGAGAACCAGCGAGACCGTACTTTCGCTGCCCAACTCAGGGGCGATGTCGCGCTGCGACAGTCCGCTGTGTTCCAGCAGGAAACGCAATACGTCTGCGGGATCGGCAGCCGGGATCGGGTAGCGCTCCTGCTCGTAGCGCTCGATCAGGAGAGTCATTAATTCGATCGCTTCCTCTTCTTCAGGTGTGCGACCGGGCTTTGCGGTGAGAGCGAAGAGAGCCTGCGTGTATTCCTCAAGCTCTGTCTCGGTGTGGATGATGCGGGGTGCGCCCTGTCGAATCATCTCTGTTGGATTGGCTAGCGTTGTGCTCATCGTTTCACCCCTTTGTCCCAGCTCGTCCGGTTGTCGTATTGGCGGTGCGTCAAAAACGACCGGATATAAATATGACCCATGGTGACGCGGTTTTCTTTCTCTCGCGCGTAGTGAATGATGGTAACGAGCCGGTAACGGTTCTGACGAATATTGAAGATCACGTAACCATCCACATCATCGGCATCTTTGAAGACCTGACGCACTTCCACGAAATTCCGCCATCGAGACTCGGCAGCGATCCTGTACCAGGCACGGATTTCTCGGGCTGCGTCAGGAAATCGCTCTTCGGCCCGCGACAAATGCTTGCGCGTGACAACGTGCATGGACCCCTTTCAGTAGCCGCGCTCGCGTGCATTCGCCGGGGGGCACCACACATTCTCAATGTACTTTACAAAATGCAAAGTTGTCAAGGGAAAAACTTTGCAAGTTGCAAAGTTTTGTGCGAGTGTCACCAGCCCCTGGCCGACAAAGTCGGAGCGCCCCTATTCTTCCTCTTCGTCGACGGGGCGTTTGGCGTTCAAGAGGATTTTGTCGGCGACTAGTTGCGGGACGATGTCGTAGTGGTCGACTTCCATGTGGTAGCTGCCTTTGCCCTGGGTCATGGAGGTGAGCTGGGTGCCGTAGGCGAGCATCTCGGCCATGGGAACCTGGGCGTTGATGACCGTGGTGCGGCCCTTGGATTCCATTCCGCCGACGCGGCCGCGACGGCCGTTGAGGTCGCCCATGAGCGCGCCGGCGAATTCGTCGGGAGCCTCGATTTCTACTTTCATGACGGGCTCGAGTAGGCAGGGCTTGCATAGCTCCATCGCACTTTTGAAGGCGAGGCGGCCCGCGGTCTTGAAGCTGAGCTCGTTGGAATCGACGTCGTGGTAGGAGCCGTCGAATACGGTGACCTTGAAGTCGACGACGGGGTAGCCGGCGAGGTATCCGCGCGCGGCTGTTTCAACGATGCCTTTTTCGATGGCCGGGATGAAGTTGCGCGGGATTGCGCCGCCGAAGACTTCGTTGGCGAATTCGAATCCGGCTCCGCGAGGCTGAGGCTCCATGCGGATTTTGCAGTCGCCGAACTGACCGTGGCCGCCGGATTGCTTTTTGTGACGGCCGTGAGCCTCGGCCTTGGCGCGAATGGTTTCAAGGTAGGGAACCTTGGGCGCTTTGAGCGTGACCTCGGCGTGATAGCGCTTTTTGAGGCGGCTGACGATGGCCTCGATATGCGGCTGGCCTGCACCGGCGATGAGGAACTCGTTGGTCTGCGGGTCGCGGTAAAAGCGGATGAACAGGTCCTCTTCCATGAGCTTGTGAATGGCGGGCGCGAGCTTGTCCTCGTCGGCGCGTGACTTTGGCTCGATGGCGTAGGTCATGGCTGGCTCGGGCGGCGCGGCCATGTCGACTTTAAAGTCGGCGCCCTTTTGGCCGAGGGTGTCGCCGGTGAGGGTGTCGCGGAGCTTGCCCACTGCGCCGAGATCGCCGGCATGAAGCTCGGAGACTTCAACGGGCTTGCGGCCCTGCATGATGCTGAGGTGCGAAAGTTTTTCCTGGCCGAGGCGCGTGTAGTTCTCGAGCGTGGCGTCGTTTTTGACTACGCCGCTGATGACTTTGAAAAACGTAATGCGGCCGGCGAAGGGATCGGACATGGTTTTGAAAACCACTGCGCCCACGGGTCCGGAGTCGTCAATTTTTCGGACTATAGGGGGGGCGTCGGCAGCTGCGCCGGGAACTTTGCCGGCGAGAGGTTCCCGCTCGGTTGGCGCGGGCGTGTAGGCCTTGATGAAGTCGAGGAGATGATCGAGGGCCATGTTGCTAAGGCCGCTCGAAAAAAGCACGGGGAAGATGCGGTCTTCGCGGATGGCTTCGTGGAGCGCGGCGATGAGGTGGTCCTCGGGGATGGTGCCTTTTTCAAAATATTCTTCCATCAGCTCGTCTTTGCCTTCGGCGACGAGTTCGACGAGGGCTTCATGACGGGCCTTGGCATCGGCAGCGAGCGAGGCGGGAATCTCAGCGGAGACTTTGCCGCGGCCATCGCCGCCGGGCGTGTAGGTGTACGCCTCCATGGTGACAAGATCGACGACGCCGTGAAAGCCCTGCGCATCAGAGATGGGCAGCTGGACGGGAACACAGGTGCGGCCCCAGCGGTCCTGCAGATCGTCAATGAGAGCGCTGAGGCCGCCGCCGCCACCGGCCTTGGGGTGGTCCATTTGATTGACGAGAACGACGCGGGGGACATTGGCTTCTTCAGCGAATTTCCAAACACGCTCGGTGACAGGCGCGACGCCGGATTGGGCATTGATGACGACGATGGCGGATTCAACGGGGAAGAGCGCGGCGCGGGCTTCGTGAGTGAACATGTGGAAGCCGGGCGTGTCGACGAGATTGACCTTGATGCCCTGCCACTCGGCGAAGGCGACGGCATTTTGCATGGTGATGCGGCGGGCGACTTCTTCTTCGTCGTAGGCGGTGGCGGCGGTGCCGTCTTCAACGCGGCCCTGGGTGGGAGTCATTTTGGCGGCATGCAGCAGAGCGGCAATGAGGGTGGTTTTGCCGCTGTGCGCATGCCCCAATACAGCGACATTTCGGATCTCACTTCCCTGGTAGGTTTTCATGGGCGTCTCCTCGGCAAGGCACCTGCGGTGCGGGCAGCCGCCTTCGGCAGATCCGCGCCAGAAAAAAAGCGCGGGATTTGGCTTGGGATTACGAACCCGGAAAATTCATGGTCCGGCGCGCGCGTCTTTCTCGAAAGACGGATGCTATCACAGGGAGAGCGGGGAAGTCCTGTGAAGGAAGCAGGGAACGAGGGACCAAGGGAACAACGGACAAGGGAACAAGGGACCGACGCGCGAGTAGGCAATGTTGGCAAGTCGGTGGACGCAGCCAGCTTGGACGACCTCTTATGATGGTGAAGTGGATTGCGATTGATTTCGCGAGATAGGAGAGGCCCGGGAATGAAGATGCGGATTTGGAGTTGCGTGGTAGCGACGGGGATTTTGATTTTGGCTGGGTCTACTTTGAGCGCGCTGGATGGAGGCGCGGGTGCGAACGGTGGTCAGTCAACTGGGAGCGGCGCGCCGGCGGCAGCGCAAGCGCCGACGACTGTGCAAGCACCTACCGCAGTGCCGGGATTTATGATGCCCAAGCCGCATGAAAATGCGCCGCTGGGAAAATATGAGCGCTTCCCGGGCGACGGCGAGGGCGCGTACAAGACGGGACACTATCGCGACCTGTTTGCCGAGCAGGGGCACACGGCGGCGGAGACTCACGCCAAGATCGAGAAGACATTTCAGCAACTGTTTCACGGCGACGGGCAAGAGGAGCGCGTCTACTTTGAGACCGGAGCGAACGAGAACGGGACGCTGGCGTATGTGACCGACTGGGCCAACAACGACGCGCGGACTGAGGGCATGAGTTACGGAATGATGATCTGCGTACAGCTCAACAAGAAGCGCGAGTTTGACGCGCTGTGGAACTGGGCGCATACCTATATGTTGATCACGGACGCGAATGATCCGTCGGTTGGTTATTTTGCGTGGTCGATGAATACGGATGGAACGCCGCGGTCGACCGGGGCGGCGCCGGATGGGGAAGAGTATTTCACGATGGCGCTTTATTTCGCGGCGCATAGATGGGGCAATGGGAAGGGGATTTACAACTATCAGACGGAGGCGGACAAAATTCTGCGCGGGATACGGCATCATCCGGTGCTGACGGGAACGGGGCCGTTTCGGATTCATCCTGACGACGCGCCGTTTGTGCAGCCGGATCATCCGTGGCCGAGCCCGAACACTCACAGGATGGAGGAGGAAGCGAAGGCGGCAGGTCGGCCGTGGCCGCCGCAGTTTCGGTTTCCGCGCGGGCAGCGCCCGGAGACGATTGGGCCGATGGTGGACGAGGCTCACAACATGATCAAGTTTGTGCCGGACTTGCCGGGAGGGACGACAGACGCGTCGTATCATCTGCCGGCGTTCTACGAATTATGGGCGCGGTGGGGTCCGGTGGAGGATCGCGTGTTTTGGGCGACGGCGGCGGATGTGAGCCGCGACCTTTTCAATCGCGTGACGGGGCCGGAGACGGGATTGACGCCGGATCGGAGCAACTTTGACGGGGCGCCGGTGATAGGGTTCGATGGCAAGCCGGTGCCGTTCATGGCTGACTCGTGGCGCAGCGTGAGCAACTGGAGCGTGGATTACTCGTGGTGGCACAAGGACGCGCGCGAGACGGTGCTGAGCGATCGGATTCAGAGATTTTTTTACGGACAGGGCATCGACAAGATTGTGGATCGGTACACGCTGGATGGGAAGCCGCTGAGCGATAATCACCCGACGGGGCCGATTTCAACCGCGGCGGTGGGCAGCCTGGCGGCCGACGGGCCGGAGGCGAAAGCGTTTGTGGATGCGCTGTGGAACATGCCGGTGCCGAGTGGCGAGTCGCGCTACTACGACGGGATGCTTTACCTGATGAGCATGATGCATGTGAGCGGAGAGTTCAGGATTATTGAAGCAGGTTCCAGGCGCTAGCTTCTCTTGGCGAAGCTAGATTAGGTTTGTGCTATCCCGGGTCTCAAAATCGAGACCTGGGGCACCCGGCTTCTAGCTCTCTCGATCGAGTGAATTTTGGTCTGTGCTATCCCATGTCTCATCCGCCGCGGCGGAGAGACCTGGTGCACTTGGCTCATACGCGCGAAGCGGGTCCCGATTCTATGCACGCCGTGGTACAGTTTGCTCAAGGTTTCACTCTCTTCATTCCATAATCTCTCTATCTGAAAACTGCGATACGCATGAGGTGAGCGCCGATGACCGCTGCCGGTTCCACGCACGAGGCGCATGCGACGACGGGAGCGCCGGCGGATGAAGACGCGCGCCTGAAGCGGATTGGCGAATCGGCGATCCGGAAGGCGAGCCTGCGGCTGCTGCCGGTAATCGCGGTCGGCTACGGCCTCGCCTTCATGGATCGCATCAACATCAGCTTTGCCTCGTTGCAAATGAATAGGGAGCTGCACTTCAGCGCATCGGTTTATGGATTCGGCGCGGGACTTTTCTTCATTGGGTATGCGCTGTGCGAAGTGCCATCGAATTTGCTGATGCTGCGCTTTGGCGCCAAGCGCTGGCTGGCGCGGATCATGTTTACGTGGGGATTGCTGGCGGCTGCGACGATGTTCGTGCGCACTCCGCTCGAGTTTAACGTACTGCGATTCCTGCTGGGCATGGCGGAGGCGGGATTCTTTCCCGGAGTGATTTACTACCTGACGCTGTGGTTTCCAGCGTGGGTGAGAGCGCGGGCAGTAAGCCGGTTTTATATCGCCCTGCCGCTAAGCTCGGTGGTGATGGGCTCCGTGGCGGGATGGCTGCTGGGACTCGGCGGGAAATTCGGACTTTCGGGCTGGCAATGGCTTTTTCTGCTTGAAGGACTGCCGGCGGCGGCATTCAGCCTGGTGATTCTGAAGATGCTGCCGAACGGTCCGGCCAGGGCCGCGTGGCTGACCACGGAGGAAAAGGCTTGGCTGGAAGACCAGCTCAAAGCTGATGGCGAGAAGGCGCACCTGGGACACAGCGCAGGCGTGATGCAAGCGCTGTTGGAACCGAAGGTGTGGATGATCGGGGCGTACTTCTTTTTCGCGCTCACTACGAGCTACGCGTATAACTTTTCTGCGCCGGCGATTTTAGAGGGAGTGACCGGCTGGAGCGTTATGAACGTCGGGTTTTTGGTGGCGTGCATTGGATTGGCAGGAACGGCTGGGATGTTGCTGAACGGCGCGCACTCCGATCGCAGCGGTGAGCGGGCACTGCATTGCATTGTTCCCTGCGTGGTGATGGCTGCAGGCTATTTGACGGCAAGCTATGCGAAAGCACCGTGGCTGGTGGTTGCATCGCTGGCAGCAACTTACACCGCGTCCATGTCGATGCAGGGTCCGGCGCTGGCGGTTCCCATGCAGTTCTT